>Ga0126342_10001489_pt1 | contig 33179 bp, 19 predicted proteins | sample Cyp1metagenome_FD_92528 | JGI IMG/M metagenome (GOLD analysis project Ga0126342, IMG submission 92528) | Coral microbial communities from Lord Howe Island, Old Settlement Bay, Australia - Cyphastrea 1 metagenome | ecosystem: Host-associated > Invertebrates > Cnidaria > Coral ...
AACATAACATGCACGGCTTTCGCAATTAAAGCTCCTTACAAGGACCTTTAGATCGATCACCATATATAATAATAACAATAATAGTAATACTAATATTATGATATATATAATTATATATATAATATGTAAATATATAGGTAAAATGATTCATTTTCCAGCCAAAAGTGGCTCTCATCTGCAGCAAGTGATGGACGGCTCCTGTACATCCGTGCCCTCCAGCACCGGCACGTTGGTGTCCAGTTCCTGTTGAACCTTCTGCAACATCCGATCCACGCCATACTGCTGCTTCATGGAGCGATAGTAGGAGATCATCAACCTTAAGGCACTTCATACCAGCTGCAAAATGTGGGGGAAGATGTATGGGATGTTCAAATCTGCTAAGCTTCGAGAAGTTGGGGGGTGAGGTTGAAAGATTGATGGGTGCAGTGGCTACACTTTCAAACCCATCGGGGGTAAGCCCCCTAGGACAAACACAACGTGAGCCTACCAAAAGCTATGTGTGTTGCTTTATAAACCCCGTGAATACTATAGTTATATTCCCCAGAAACTCTAGGTAACCTAGTTACATGTCAACCTCGCTATCTAGGGGACCTTACCTTGTAGTGTAAGTATAGTTGAAACCACACACCAACTGTCCACCTTGTTGCCAGCTCTTGGTACTGTACTATGATTGCTATGCTTTACATTACATGCCAGCTGTTAGATACATAATCAGACCCCAGTTGTTATTGCTGGCCTTTCCAATGGGATACCTGGACATGGACAATCATGGAGATGGATGAGTTGGATTTGCTTAAGGCCCCCCCCAAAGCTAAATCATATTCAATAAATTTCAAACATGTGGTAAACCCAATAATAAACCTACCATGTGGGGATGGTTTATACCAGCCATAAAGATGGTGATGACTTGGGGTGGGTTTATGACATTGGGTTATATTGGGTTTACCACGTTATTCCATTGATAGATTCCCCCAAATGACGGCATGGGAAAATACAAGAAATCACCAGCTGGACCCAGCTGCTCAAACATTCGCTGATGCTTTGGCCCATCTTGCTCGTTAACAGGCAGGTTTTGCAAGGCCTCCTCTGACAAGTAGCCTTGGAACGGAAAGAACCAATAGCAACACAATAGTGTTCACTTGCAATAGGTGATTTTGGTGGTTTCTTTCTCAGACATGTATCCTTTTTTGAAACAGCGACTCTCAGTACCTATCAAGAATATCTCGCTTTTTCACGGGTGTGTAGTCTCATGGTGGGGGATATGCACCCCAAATTGATAGCGACCTTGAAGTGGTTCAAATCCTAGCCTCGTCTTTGGGTTGCTTCCCAATTCTCTTCTTGAGGGAAAGCACTCATTGTGGATATTTGTTGGTGACATCACACCAATTTCCAGTTGCCCAAAGGATTTATGCAAACACGTGTATATATATAATATACACGTACCTGAAACAAACCCCAAACATAAAAAGTTTGCAAAGATTACCCCTCCTCAGCGTCAGTCAGTGAGTTTGCTTCAATTTGCCAATGCTACCTCCTCACAATGATGGTCTCTAGTGGTTGGGTGATCGGAATTTTCAATCACTGAATGACATATGATATGGACAAACCATCGTGTCGCTGCTATTTCTCAACATGCTCAGGAAAAGTTTCAACATATTGTTCTCTCAAGTCAGTTTTGTGGCTCTAAGTCTGCCGCAGCGACGAAGATGGGCGCTGCCAACGTGTTGGGTCTATCGCTGCCGAGCATCGAAAGAGCTTCTGTGGCAAAGCATCCGAAGCACCACCGCCCAACTTGGACCCACGGGGCCCCACATTGGAAATCAGCAGCAAATCCTTGGAGCCGCTTGGAGAATTGGAGACCAAAACACATCAACCGGAAGGCCATTTGGGGCAGCCCTAGATCCTACTAAGTCCTACTACTCATCCAAAGTGCAGCCGTTAGATGTTCTTACCAATTTCCATCCAGAAATGTGTCTGTATGTCTGTTTGCACCTGCATGTCTGGTTTATTTGTCTGTCGTGATACATATATATATGTACATATACATATATATATATGTATGTACATATATATATATATATATATGTATGTACATATATATATATGTATATATATATGTATATGTACATATCTATGATGAACTATAGAGAAAGGAGATACGTTGTAATCTGGAGTGTGTAGCTGCATGTCTCCATGTCTGCCCCGCGGTTCCATCCCATGTGGACCTTATACATACAATATTACTACTTCTAATAATAGTAGTAATAATAGTAATCTATATATAAGTAATCTATATATAAGTGATAATAATCAATAATAATAGAACAATAACAATTACCAAAATAACAGTATAATATTTTTTTTTTTAAATAATACTGTAATAAGAAACAACAATATAATGCTGTGATACTGTAATAATAATATTCATAATGTACAATCTGTGCATAGGTTCATGTGAATCATCTGGTCTGAACTATGAGGCATCGTTTGCACAAGCTGCTCTTACTGATGCTGATCCTTCAAAGAAAATACCCCGATCAACTCTTTAAAGACATCATCCATCAACTTGAGATCATCATAATCATTGTATTTGTCACCGTCATTGTCGTCATCATCATCATCATCATCGTCATCATCATCATCAACATCCGGTTTCTAGCGATGGAACACTACAGCATGGTTGAAACCACCAACCAGGTCCTAGTCAATATGTCCGGTGTTTATTGCCAACATATCATGTGATGTCCGAACAATGCATTCTGGTTACCACTCCACTCTCAAGCAGCTCATCTCATCACTGGTGCTTAAGGGAAGCTCAACTCGTACCCCAAAGTCTCCCTTGGTTCCTTGGGAAAAGTTGAATACCATATGATACACTATTGTATTCCATAATATAAATATATATCCATATATCCTAATTATGTCGTATCATATCCCAATATTGTTGTTGCTTCAACCTCCATTTTTTGTTGCTGTTTCAGCCCACCCAATGTGCTGTCGGTGAACGGTGGCATCCACCAGCCACAGCTGGCTCTTGCGATCCTTGTAGAAGGTGAACTTGCCACTGAGCAGCTCTAAGTGGCCTAGAGAAAAACCATGAAAAACGGCCCTCCAAAAAAAACACATGGTGGAAACTCCGGAAATGATCAGTGGATGATCAGTGGTACATCATTAATGGATATGAACATGGTGGATTTTCCATAGAGAGTCGCCCATCTATGATGGATGATGGATGCAACTTGTTTCAATCAGCAGTGGTGCGCACTGCTCGTCCAAAACATTGTCGGTTGCTGGTTCCATTTTTTCCAAGTCGCAGAAGTATGCCAAATGCCTCGCACTCGGCCAAACACAAAAAAGGTCTGATGGAATCTGTAAGGAGTTCATGAAGTCTGTGGTGACTGTGTGAGAATTACTGTTGTGGCATGTTGTGGCTAGACATCAGTCCCAAGACTGTGGCCATGAGTCCGCTATGATCACTGAGGTTTCTTGCCCTCCAACCTGCAAAGTCATGTTGATGTAACTGGGTCACCACTGATAAACCTGTGAAACTACTCATTTAGTATCCATGACATGGTCAATCTTAGATCCCCTGGTTTTCAGCTGGTTTGTATATATTCCACATATTCCCATGTGTAGCAACAGATTTCAAGTACGAAACAATTCACATCGTTTCACCCATCCAGTGGCATCGCGGATCAGAGATCGACATGGCTGAGGATCAACACATGAGATACCTATAGGACCTATCGTTTGCACATTGTTGGCCAAGCATTTTTCACGTTCATATTCCTGGAGTTGCTTCATCGCTCTGCATGAGAGTGAAAATTCAGCATCTAGAGGCCCAAAACTCTGGAAATCAAGAATGAATTATCATGATCCCAGTACGACTACACCTTCAAAATTTCAAACGGCACCTCTTTGAGCCATGAAAACACCCCATATCCCATGAAATCCTGGTTGACCAACACATCCCCAATACATTGGGTCGTTAAGACAATAGTTATTATAGATGTCATTAGTAATTAGTGATTCCGATAGCCATCAATAACCACTGATAATTACCGTGATTACTTTAACCAGAATAGCCACCATTGGTAATTCCCTAAGAATTCCCTATGGATCCAAAAAAACACATACCTGAGAAGGTGCGGCAAACTGCCATACCTCAAACGCTCCCTCAGAAGGTACAGCTGGATCCACAGGGATTATATAATAATAACCATTGGAGTATCCCCTGCAACAATGCAGTGCTTATTCAATTACGTAATCTAGAAGAACAAGAACTTCATAACCATTATTTAAAACATTATCATTATTGAAATCTCTTTATATAAACACACTTAAATTCTCAAATAATTTCTAATCCATATGATCTCAATCAAATTCATAAAAATCCCTAAGAATTTCCCTAAGTTTTCCCTAAGATTTCCCAATTGTTCCTCCAATCTTTCCCGAGATTTCTCCCAGTCCTTCCCGTCAAATCCCTCGAGTTCACCCAGGTGCTGCGCCAACAAATTGGGCACCGCAGAGATCTTGTTGCGATCGCGCACGGAGTCCAGGAACGTGAAGCGTTCCTGAAGCGAAGCAAATCTCGGTCAAATCCACGGGATTTCACGAGCAAAAATGGGATTTTACCGTCAAGGTGAGAACCCCCCCATGCCAAGTTGACGCACATAACTTGGTGAGATGTTGGGTTTACAGGTAACAAAACGAACAAGTTTATGGGGTTTAACCAACGACAGGGGGATTGACTGGCGATTTATAAGACTATGATGCCGGTTTGAACAAGTACATGGCAATGGATGTAACGGATACAGAACCAACTTGATATGAGACTTGGTCTAAAATAACAGAATCCAGTCGCCACCCCAGATACATTTGGGTTGGTGTACATGGCTAGGAACAAATTAATGACTACATGAGGTCAACAATTACCCTTTACCCCCCAAAAGTGGCTACCTGTACCATGACTACCTGGTTCGAGGCTCGAAACGATTGTTGATGATGTCTTCCAAGCGAGTGTGCACCTCGGGAATGGGCGTTGAGGTCACTTGGGGATGTGCACCCTGGGAATGAGACACTTGGGGTGCCCATATTGAGGCTGAGATTTGACTGATTTTGAGGGTGAACTGGGTCGCGGGACCAAAACGAACCCCATCATCCCCATCAAATAAAAGTCATGGCTGGTGTCGCAGGTTGTCCACCCAACGGCGGTGGTCAGAGAACATGTTTAAATAGCATGCGCATGTCTGACAAATTGAGATATGGCATACCCTCTGGTAATTTAACAAAGCTATTGAACATTGCCATTTAGTTCGTTGATTTACCTCTTCAAAATGGGCGATTTTCCAGTTTGCAAACTCTGAGTTTACCGGAGGGTAACCCCGTCTCGATCCTCATGGTTTCTGGATCTGATTGTGTGTAAAGCCTGGAAAACAAACACATGCAACATCACCAACATATCTTGCAAACAAATCACTGGGATTCATTAGGTTTGTTGAGGGCAAACAATTACCTGCCGGAAATCCGGAAAGCCTGCTTTACCATGAAGAAATGATGGCGTGTTCCTGTAACTATCATGTTTTTCATGTTTGCAGCAATCAATTACCAATTGTAGGGTTGGCCTGTGAGGCATCCACCATGAACCCAACGCCAAATATCCATTGGCAGAACTTGGCTCTAAAATGGCCCATCCTTATTTTCAGACAAATCCAAACACAAACGTTGTAGAAAATACATATAAGTTATATAAGTATACTTCAAATAAATGCGTAGGCAGAAAATATATCTATGTTAGACATAGCTTAGACTATATCATTTTTACCCGCATATTTATATATATATATATATATATATCATAGATATATCGTACATATAGATATATCACACATATATCAAACATATATAGGTGTATACACATGCAGTATGAAATACATAAAAATGTAGAATCATATAGAATCATATACCTCTGGTAAACGTTTACATAACTATGGAACATCACCATGCTATCAATGGGTAAATTCACTAGAAATCACCATTTTCCATAGCTATGTTAAATTACAAGAGGGTAATCACCATTAATCATCATTAACCATCATTAACCGTCATTAATCATTGGTTCAACCATCATTATAATCACCATTAATCACTATTATATAACCACATATAGATATGGGGATGGGTCAAGTTACCTATGAAACGACCAAGCCGCTGCTCCCTTGGCTTCGCTCTGGATCGCCTCGTAGGCATAGGTGATAAATTTCCTGGCCGCCGGTGTCCGTTTTTTTTGTTTGGCGGAAAAAGGTAAAGATGGCAAAATCAATTGATATAAAACTATTATATACATATACAGTATATATATATACATATATAGGTTTAAACGATATTGGATATGTGCATACACATCAATAACACATAGATATATCTATAGATATGATATATACGTATATGATCGTATATGTTTGGAGATATGCTATAAGGCTAGACCCAAGCTCGAACGCTAAGGCTAGACCCACCTAACAATGGATCCATTGGGGATGTAACCAGCAAACATTCAGCCGACGCCTACAACATGTGAAGCTGTATACTGTAAATATGTGTATATATATATATATATATATATCTGTATATGTATATATATATGTATTATGTACAATGATAAATATAAAATTTGTGTATGGGTGGTTTCAAGCCCCCCAAAAAAACGAGCGATTTCGTGGTTGGGGATCATCATCCCAAAACACCATGGTGTTTAACCAACGAAACCAAGGAGTATATGTATAGAAATGTTGGTTTCATTGTTGGTTAAACAATATGGTTAAACACCATCAGTTAACAATAATACAACCAATTGGTTTCAATATTTTAACCAGCAATTTGGACGTACACAAGAAATACATATAAAATCACGTAGATATTGATACATGTTGCAACTCCATACTCCTATAGCCAATAGTAATCAATAGTCACTAGTCACCCCTAGTCGCAACTGTTCCTGCGCAGACCACTGGGCCGAGTATCGGAGCATTCCAAAAAGAGGCTTGCAGCAATGAGGTCCCAGCAGGCCAGCCCAATCCACGGGTTCCTGGAGGGTTTACCATCCAAATGGGTAACTTTAGCCATGCTTGAAACGGCCTGAGATGAGGATATTGTATAGTGTGTATATGTATGTATATAAATATATAGTTTTATAATGTTTTATATATGTATGGATATATGAATATAGAAAGCCAATATGATATGAAATACCACCCTATATAAAATGTATCCCCAATTGATGAATAGATACAATACATTCCAGCAAGGTTTCGATTCTGGGGCAAATTTCTGAATATCAGGTGGGAGGGATATAAATCTAAATCATAGTTGTCAGGTGGATGAGCTTTCATGATGGTTGAACTTTTTTTGCGCCATGCAAGGTTCACCCCTGGGCCAAGAAACACTGGTTGGCTCATATTTAGTACCCTCTGGTAAACTAACATAGCTATTGAAAATTTTCCATAGCTATGTTAAATTACCAGAGGGTAAATATTCATAACTTCCCATTGTGGATTATAATCATCTGGAGTAAACCAGTAAATAAAACACTCTATAATTAACCAATGAACAGGTGATTTTGAATGACATGCGCAGGAAGCGTTTGGTGAAGAAACTATTGTCGCATAAATCAGTGTATCTCGGACAAACACTCAGTAGGTGTCAGTAGATCGATGGACAATTATGAGAATCCTTTTTTGAGACAAACGCGCACACATGTAATATTGTTGGTTATATATCCTACTATATCCCATGATTTTGATTGGTTACATCAGTTACATCCCCATGCTTGTTGCTTCTGTCCTCACTTTTATCTTCCATATCCCATTACATCCATATAATCAAATATCTATAGTGGTTATAACATGTTACAACCTGTACATTTGTCGCTGAGTCCACAAGAATTCTCCTGCCAACCGTTCTGCCACATCGCTTTCAGGCAGTTGCTGTGGATGATTTTTCCCGACCCACATCCGCCAGTAGGTCTTCCGCAGGGTTGGGGTGTGTTTGACGCTCAGCGTGTGGCGCGGTTTCCTGGGGAAAAAGAACGGAAAAGAGTTGCTCTTGGGGATGCAACTATGGAAACCTAGGGCTTTCCAACGGTAATGGAGATAGAATGGATTAATGGAATGTAATGGGAATATCATGGTTGTCTAATGGGAATATATATATAGCCAAAAATATAATGAACAATGGGAAACCTAGGACTTTGGAACAACTCATATCATGTGCTACCATTTGGAGGGTGTTTGAAACCATGGCATATGGAGGTATGTTAAACCACACCCACCTCAGGTTTCTTGATGGATTTACCATGACCCGTCCATTTTGCCTTGATGAATTCTCAATACAACTGTTTAGTCTTTTGTGGAGGTGTGCTGGCCGTGTTGAAACATCAAATCACCAACCATGCACATATATAGATTAATATCTAGTCTATATAGTATATATTCCATGCGGTGTATATATATATATATGCATGAAAACATTCCAGGTCTATAGAATTTTCACATTACATGTTGCTGATATGTATGCAAATCTAATAATGTTAGCCTCCGATTAGTGTCATGATACCCTATTGTGAGAATTTTTTGCTTCCTCATTGAGTATTTTGCTGTTTGTGGGGGGGGGGGAGCCTGTATTGTGAGATTTTTTTTTTAGAGTTGTTTTTCCATCTTTTTGTTTTTTCTATGTTTTCCATTTTTTCGCCAGTTTTTGTTTTTATTTTTCCAGTTTTTTTTAATTGTTTCCTTTTTTCATTTTTTTTTCTCAGATCCATTTTTCATTTTTTTCCACACGATTAGATGCCTTATTAAACCCTTATTTAAAAAAAACAACATCCAAACAATTTTTCAAGGAGGTACCTCATGAGTGGCTCAGATACTCAATAATATAATTGTTTGGATGGTACTCTATTGTGCACAACAACTTTTGGGAATGAAAAAACACATATTCACCATTCTTTGGGTAAAGCTGGCCCCTTTACTTTAGAAAACCATATCCATGTCAAAGCTTTGAAATGCAGCGTTTTCCACATATTTAGATGCCTTATTAAACCCTTATTAAAAAACAACATCCAAACAACTGTTCAAGGTGGTACCTCATGAGTGGCTCAGATCCTCAATAATAAAATTGTTTGGATGGTACACTATTGTGCACACCAACTTTTGGATAACTTTTGAAATCAATTGAAAGTAAATTGAAATCAATTGAACGTAAATTGATTTCAATTGAAAATCAATTGAAAGTAAATTGAAATCAATTGAAAGTAAATTGATTTCAATTGAAATCCTTACTTAAGTTGACTATCCGAAAATTTGTTAGGGGGGCAAAAAAACTGCGAGTTATTGAGTAGACTAAATTAATTTGAGGGGGGGCCCACACTAATCAGAGGCCAACATTATTGTAGATAGATACTTGCGAATGAAACAAGAACATTGATAAAAAGAACGCAAACAAGGAATCAACACCGTCCTGCCAACACCAACCATTGTGCGAGCATGGGGTACAATAGGGATTTCCATTTCATGGATGATGATAATTCCCAATTAATGTTGAATGCATGGTATAAACCCCAAAAGAACAAAATTCATCAACCGGCATTGGAGTACAACTAGTGGGTAGTTGCTTGACATTGATTATAGTTTTGACCTTACAAAGGTATTACAACGGAATGTAAAAACAACAATCTGAACCCCCCATTTATGAGTTGGTTATAAACCCCATTAACATCTTTAGAGTAAAAACACATCATGAACCCAACAGCTAACCACGTTAAAAAAGGCCTCAGCTTAGCGATTTCCAGGGGGCGCACCTTGTAGATATATACCCGGTCCTTGACATTTTACATAACTTAAATATAATTACCATCTGGTTATTTAGCATAGCCATGGAAAATCACCATTTTTAATAGGTAAACCATCTATAAATGGGCCATCTATACCATGGCTATGTTAAATAACCAGAGGGTATCTAGATTCTACAAGTGGAGTATAATAATATACCCTCCAGGAATCAAACATCGGAAAGGACAATCCCCCAGATATCAAAAAAACAAAATCCCTATCAAACACCTCCATTTGTATAGCTAGCCACGTTTGAGCAAACCGGAGGGTACAGGGTGAGGCCCCACAGTTATGTATAAGTTGGTTTATAGACCCATGAACTAGTTCGTCAAATATCCACCTAATCAACCCAACAGTTAAAACAGTTAACCAAGTTATGTGCGTCAACTTTGCATACTTAGCTATCTATAATTAAGGGACCTCACCTTGTAATAAATAATATACATGGAGGTTTCCTAAAATAGGGGTACCCCCAGTTCTCATCCATTCTATTTTCGGATGTTCCATGAAATAAACATCAATAACGCATCCAGCGATAAAGGGGTACCCCCATGGCTTAGGAAACCTCCATGATATCACAGCCACCCAGGCACCGCATCGCTGCTTTGAGATCACTCACATCGCTGCTGCGGGAGCCGCGACGGCTCGAGTGGCTCTCCGGGAGATCCTCCGAGACCGTGGGGCCGTGGGGACCGGAGTGGGGACGGAAAATATAGACAGTATAGGTTTATATAATCAACAAAAACAGGGGATTCAACCAGCAAACATCCAGATATTTGACTTACAAAATGCTAATTGAAAGTTAATTAGGGAGGTTTTCAAGAACAGGATGAGTTCTATATATATATAGTTCTATGGTTTATGGATGTTTGTGCTAGATGTATCATGATATTTAATCGAACTCGTTCAGTTTAACGAAAAAGATCTCGGGGAGACCCACCTTGCTGGTTAGAACGGATTTCCCATGGACGGTGATCATCTGGTGCTATAATATGCTATAATCCCCTCTAATCAGCCAATAAAAGAGGCTTTGAACCTTCCTCACTCAATTTTTGTGGGATACAATCGGATATTTTGGTGGGATGTAATTAGTCTAGTCGTCAAAACACCAAAACACGATTCAGGAAAACAGAAGAATAGTAGAGATGTAATGGGGATCTGAATGGGTACGGGAAATAATAAGGAATAGGAATTGTCAAACAAGTTGGGACACAAATAGTGATTAGTGGGATATTCTCGGCATATTATGAAACCACTTTTTGTGGAGATTGTTCAAGAAGTTGAAGGATATATCATAGTGGGATACAAAAAGTTGGACCTTCTGACATATCGGAACATGTTTTAAACACCGTGGGGTCTATTGCTCTTCCAAAGAAGGGATCCCGTTTATGTGAGCACAAAAAGACATATCAACAAACACATATGATTAGATAAGAATGGGATATGATGATGATGATGATGATGATGATGATGATGTTGATGATGATGATGATGGTGATGGTGATGGTGATGGTGATGATGATGATGATGATGATGACGATGACGATGACGAAGACGACGATGACGATGACGACGATGACGACGACGACGAGGAGGAGGATGATGATGATGATGATGATTACTATTATTATGATGATGATCAACCACACTATTGTGGATACACCATTTTTCGACTAAGCCTATGCATCAAACATCATGGACATCCCAACACATCAAGACATCAAAGAAGGTTCAAAAATCTTAGGCACGTCACAAAAACACAAAATGCAAATGCCCTCTGGTAATGTAATATGGAAATGGAAAATATGTCATTTATAGTTTATGTTCATTGATTTTCCCAGCTATAACCCTCCATTTATAAGGAAATGTCCCATCTTTTCCTATGATTTTCCGATTTCAACGGCCATTTATACTGGATTTCCCCAGTTGGAACCCAGAGAGTTTTTCCCACAAGCTCCGGCGCCTCGCGGTACTCTGCGTCCTCAGGTTGGCATTCCAGGGAAAAAACACATGCAGCAAAAAACAAGATGCATGTTTTGTATATATACATATTATAATATATATGTGTGTATATTAGCAATTATATATGTATATATACATTTATTTATTTATATACATATTATGTGTGTATTAGCAATTGTGGCCTTAAATATGGGGCAATTATGCAAGCCAACTCGACTGTCGAGGAATCCCAGGAAGCCCCAAGGTTGGGATCTTCTGCAGTCGTCCAACTCGCTGGAGAAAATGGACCAAAAATCATGCTCCAAAGTCAGCTGATCAGCTTCATTCCTTAAAATTTGGTAACCATGGTAACCACAAATTCTTGCAATTTTAAGAAAAATGATACGATTATTGAAGTATCATTACAATGAATTCGCCAGCAGTATCATGTTCATGACAATTTTCTTTCTTCGAATTCATCATCGTTGTCGGTTAAACCAACATCTCGATGTTCCCCGCAGAAGCTGCCGCTTGCAGCGCAGAACAAAACGCACTGACCCCGTCCTTGCGTTGCTTCAAGATCTGTTCCATACCTCGGATGATCTTGGCAAATTATGATCTTGACCAAGCCCTCAGAATAGATGGGTCTGTCTGAAAATTGGATATATCGTCTAAATATTGTCTAAATGGCAATTTAATAGGGACACTGATGTGATTATTAAGCGTCAAATTTGCGGGTACCCTATTTTCAGACAGACCTAGATAGACATAGTACTCACCTAGTAAGTGGCTTAGTTCACCCAAGTTCAAACATGTTCAAACTGGACATTGCCCCTACATACCCTACTGGATTAAGTGGGGTCATAACTCATAATCAATTTAAGAAGTGGTGAGCCACCAAATATGATATGTTTGGTTGATACTAGAACGACACATATCAATAGTGTAGTATTATCAACTACAAAAGGCGTTACCCTCTAACTGCAAAAAAAACAATAGAACATCTTATTAAAATAGTGACTGTTCTTGAATTGTGTGCATCTTGGAGACTCATTTGAGGCAAATTTCCAAAAAACGTGGGATGATTCCCCCATCAGTCCAGGCGACCAGGCCGCCAAGGGCTGAATGTGATGATCCTCAAAATCAGCAAACAAATTTTTGCAAAATTATGATTTTATAACCACTATATCTCAATGATAACAGAATCAAATATCTCATTTATATACCTATAAGTTCCTAAATAAGTTATGGGTCACTCATGATCATTATCAGAATGCATGTGAATGCATGATGATGATGAGTTTACATAACCAGCCTCTGGTGTGACCCTCCCACGCTGCACGTATAGAAAACCTGTGGGTGACATGATCAATGGCAGCTGATCAGCTGGGCATAGTATATATATACATACATAATCAAGATGATCATATCATTCTATATCTCTATGTCAAAGACCCATTCATTCTGGATGCTTTGTGGTCTTTGTATTTCCTACTTCCCCGATATCTGCTCACCTGCCCCTTCCAAAATGCCAAACACACCGATGCCACGGTGCACTGGTAAACCACATGGGGCTGCTTCAGTGCTCTCACAGATGCGCGGAGAAATCCAGCACAATCCGTGAAAAAGAGGCAGTGTCGCTTGTCACCGTGGAACAAAATCGTCTCCTTGTGGCGACCCAAAAGTCACCCAAACAACAACGTTTTTACGGCGTATTGACCAACATCAACCGCTAAAAACGAGAAAAACAACAGGCGCCTACTAAGCCATTGCTGTTGTGGTGACCTTACGTGGTGCCCGTCTTGGATTGCGGATCGCTCTGGAGGAATAGGAATCCCTTTGATTGACATATTCAAACAGCGCATGTCATGCGGAAACATCACATCATTGTCACATGACATCATGTTATATCCCCATTCAGATCTATATAAATCCCTATTACTGTTGGTTTTTCCACCACATATAGAACTTATAAAGATGTGGGTTTGTCTGAAACAAAGATGGTGAAACAAAGATGGTACAGGCCAAAGTTTTTTTTTTAATCATCACTACCCCGATAAAATGGTCACTCGGCGGTGTTTTTTTTGCCATCTTTGGACACATCCATATCCCAAATGCTCCATGTATGGTATATTTGCCAGCATTTACCCTAAAAATCACCCAGCCAAATGTAGGTAAATATACCATACATGGATCATATGTGTATGAGATATTGACAAACCTGTGCAACACGTACCACAGGAAATGGCCTAGACCTATTCCATCCTATTCCAAACGTATTGTGGCTGGTGCTTGAAGCCTACAATGTTGGCGCCAACAACATGTGACTGCATTGCTGATTGCCCCAAACCATACGTAGGAAGACCTCGATGCTGGATAGCCTTGACTCGGATACATGTTTCATAGATCAACATGGTATGCTCTCGGAAGTATAGAGGTGCACGTGCAGTAGAATTCCCCCGCCTTCAAAAGCAAGTGCCCATCCTTCTTCAATTGGATCAAGAGAGAATCAACTCAACAGTGTTCAATACCCTCTGCCATTCCATTGTACTGATTGGTTCATAGGGTTTCGGGGAACATGAATTATGATAATGCCCTTAATATATATATAATATATGAAGGGTAGTCTAACCCCCAAACTATTCATCAACCAACAGGGGTCAGAGGATGGCAACTGATAATTCCAGGATGGCCACACCGTGGTCCTTTGCACCCCGGGAGACAATAGACCAATGTGTTTCATGTTGAAAGTATTTGAAAGTTACTCTTGTCTAAAAACACAAATACCACCTGGAACTTTGTTTAAATCCTGGCATCCAGGGTTTTTTTGGGGCAGCGGGGCATCAGCTTTTCAGTTTTCACCATGGCTGGGAAATGGGAAATCCTCCGCAATTCTAATGGTATCCTTCATAAATGGTGTTTTAACATGGGGGGTTCCATAAATGGGGGCACCCCCAGTTCTCATCCATTTTAGATTGGCTTTTTCCCTAATAAACTATCCAGCTATTGGGGTACCTCCATGTTTTCATGGGAAAACGAGGAAGCAAAATCGGGGGATTTTGCCGCTCCCGCACCTCGCTTCACCAACATCAACGATGGTCAAATCATGTCGAATACCCTCTGGTAATTTAACATAGCTATGGAAAATCACCATTTTTAATGGGAAAATCCACTATAAATGGCCATTTTCAATAGCTATGTTAAATTACCAGAGGGTACTTGAACTATTTGACTATTTGCCCATCTATAAACATCGTAATTTGACTTACTTGAACTATAGATGGTCAAATAATGTTGGGTATAGGTAGTGTCCCCATAAACATCAACCGTACGTGACTTGTGTTGGGCTTACCATCGGAAGACCAGGCCCGAGTCACTGGCACCAAGAGCTGTAGAGGTGGAGGGACATTCCCTTGCCTTGGTGAAACCGTGGGGGACGGGACCTGTTTTGGGACTCGGATGGATAGCGAATCTTAGACCCCCAAAAAAAGAAAGGGAGGTCACCTGTCACCTATTTAAACCTCAGGTTGTGAAATCATCCAATGATGAGATATGATGATGTATTTTGTACAGAACCGAATCTGGCCCATGCACCATGGTTATGAAAACACAACATAATCATGGGGATATAAACAACAACAATTGTAGCATTGCTGACAACAACGGGATTGAATGTAAGAAAACACACATCCGAGAACATGTGAGAACCAAGATTTATTAAGGGAGCCCCTTTTTTGGATGCCATTACAGCATAAACCTACCATAACCTACCAATCATATGTTTATACACTGACATTTGGAGAAGATAGATACCCGCTGGTAATCAAAATCCCCTAAACATGGAGGTTTTAATGGGAGCATCATCTATAATTAGATCGTTGATTTTCCATTGTCACGTTTGATTAGAGGAGGGTAAATGTTGAGAGATGAACTATACTGAGCTATGTAGGCATTGCAAGAAAAAGGACTGATTAATCATGCTTAATGCCTTGTTATGATTATGAACTATCGATTATTAATCATTATTATCAATAATTATGTTAAACCACCAAAATGATTAGTGATGCCAACCATTTTTTTAATGATTGATTATGAACCACCAACAATGGTGGCTCCCAAACATCCTAGCCATTTCGAAGAAAGCAGCACCAGTTTGATCCAAACCCCATGGGAGGCGCAGCCTTTGTTTGTTTGGACGGCCAAGTTATCTATATATACTTTGGAACCATTCCATTCCATTCCAATGGTTTTTTAAGCCAATTCCCGAACGTTCCAAACAATGTTGGTTGTGGTGATGTTGGTTGTACTTTGCTTCTTCATCTTACTGTTGGTGATGGTGATGGTGGTAGTGGTGCTGGTGCTACGTAGTGCTCGTGGTTCTTTGTTGTTCGTTGTTCTCTGTTCGCTCTGTGTTCTTGGGTGTTCAATGTTTGCTGTTTGAGTTTTGGTATGTGTCTTGATTTTTTTTCTGTCGGTTGTCGCCCTTACACATATTCGAAACAACAAAACAAACACATGTGTGATGGGTAAAAAACCATAAGATCAATGGCCATTTCAGGAACCTGAATTGGAGGTACCGTATATAAGGCCTATTTTTTAGGCCCTAATTTCAGGGAATATCCCCACAATTCATATGGCCCAAAATATGGTACATCCAACTCACGATCCCCAGTTTTTTTACTTTGGTTCAGCAAAAGAAACAAAAAAAGGTGGAGCCCTCCAGTTATATTTCATGTTTGTTGGTTGATAAACCCCATTAACTATCGTTACATCCTCAATAAACCCATTGAACCAAGTTATAAAATGTTATAAGTCAACTTAGCTCTCATAAATCAGCTCTAAATCCCATGAAATCGCCATTTTTGCTGGTTAAATCACCATGAACAAATCTTGGTTTCGTGGCCGCGCCGCGGTTTTGAGCCATGATCTGCGCCCAAGGCACTTCCACAGCGTTTTCTGTTCGTTCTGCCAGGTGGGCGCCTCCTGCCCAAAATCCGCGGCCCTCTCCTGGGACGAAGATTTTCGTTGAATTTTTCATGGTTAATTATATGATTTGTATAGGATCATATAGTTTCAATATGTTTTAATGGATCATATAATCATGAAAATCCGTTATATATATATGATGTTCATGAATACTGATGGATTAATCGCATATGTTTAGACAAATAAAACTCCGAACATAGTAATGGTTAATTATCCTTCATAATAATCCATTATATAATATCTATTAATCATCCATAATGTCTGGCTTGTAATGGTTATGGTTAATAAAATTCATGATTCCCATATTGTTTTCTGGTGCTTAAAACTAGGACATAACGGAATAATGATCACTAGGACGAAAATTGCGAGGACCATTTCGCGTGGACTGCGTGGTGGATTGAATTGACTAGTCGTGTTAAATTGAGATTATTTTCAAAGGTTACAAATGTGATCCGCGGTCCGCGACCCAAGTAGAAACTTCCTAAGTAGAAACTCCTATGGTAGGGGTCTATTGGGAAAGGGCGTTGGAAGCCCAAGAGGAAAAACTGTTGTCCTGGCGGTGTATGGGTCAAGTTATTGGGTACCCCTTAAAAATGGATGGTGGGCCATCCAACCATAGACTATAGACTCGCCCACTGAGGCTTAAATTGTTGACCCATTCCGATATGGTAATTGGATATGCGCCATTGATTGAACATTCTTACTTTGTGCAGATTCAAACCGCGCGCTCACATTGCACTCCTATGAGATCCACTTAGCCTGTCCCAACTTCTTCCCATGAACATTGCCCAAAATGATAATAGATTCAGGTAGGACTCGGTAGGACTACCCTAATTTTGGACAAACCCAGGCTGGATTTGAAACACCAAGCAATTAAGCCGGCTAATGTGAATATAACATTATTAGCTGACTGATGTTTCCATCTATTGTTACATTGAATCGCAATTGAGCAGTGCTCAAAACCATCCCTATGTATGTGTATATATATGTTTCAGAACACAATTCCCAGTTCATGATGATCATCGCCTTCCAGCTAGGTTGTTGCACAGTACCGCTGGCAACATAGCTATTGAAGATCATCAAATCATCATAAATCATCGAACTAAATCGCCAGTTTCCATAGCACACCTCCAAAATTAACAGAGGGTACATCCCATTTTGCACCATTGAATCCCCATTAAAACCCAATTGTTCACCATTTGTCATCACCAACAGGGGTCATGCCCTGTTGGTCAACTCATCACCAATTCGCCCTCTCTTCCAAGGCACCAGCAGCCAGGCAAAATCAAAGGGCCCTTGGCATGCTTCCCGCAGGGTGGACAACAGCTCGGCGTCCGGCATTCCGCGGCATGGGGCACATCTTCCCGTGAAGGATGCTCCTAATTCCTAATCATGATCATATTATATATAATTGGAAAATAAATAAATAAATGTATATGTATATATATCACATATATTATAATATGTATCTATGGCCACGGTCAATATTTGGTATATAGCTCCAAGTCAGCATTTTTTGAAGAGTGTATCATCGTTTTTCAGGTTTTGGTATATAAGCAAATGTTATCGTTTTTTGAAGAGTGTATTATCATTTTCCAAGCCCCAGCTCAATTTCAAAAAAATATAAAGATGTCTCGAATACTACTCTCCATTAACCTAAATTTTGGCTGTAGCTATAGTGTACACTCACTGGCATCATCTAATGTTCTATATCATATCAGAATCGAATCACAACTTTTTTTACACACCTGCACCAGCTGCGGCAACATGTCGTGGCCCGCGGCACGACAAGAGGTACCAAAGAGTCGAGTCATGGAATCCGGAGTCACAGGCTGGTGGCCCGTGGTGCACAGTGGCACTATCTGCTTTTGAAGTAGATAGATCTACATTGGATAATATTGGGAACAAAACAACTGGTTATATATCTATCCTATTTAATCCTATATTATTGCAAATTATTGCAGAACAAAAAAAACACATAATAATAATAAAAAACGAAGCATTCCACCACTGCCCGACTGGTGGAACCTCTGATGCCATTCCCTCCGCCAGTTGCGCTGCCACTTTGCCGCGGCCATCGCGCTTCGACAAAGCCTCAGGATAGGCCTGGCAGCAGTTCCCAGGAGAACATCACCATCCATTTCAGCAAATCGGAAGATCTGTGGTGATTGGAGTTTCACTAAAAAATGATCAATAACAAACACAACTCCGGAGTTTAAACATGAAAGACACCAGGAACATGTGGAGTTACATCAGTAAAACACAGTTTGGTTTTGACATGATTTAAGAAACTAAGATGAGGAGTGAACCAACAATAGAAATGAAGGAACACATCCGATTTTTGCCTGGTGTCTGTAGAACAGCCATGCTACGCGAGTAGTGGACAAGGACAAGTATGTGAACGCAACCTTTGAGGTCCAAACACATTTTCTCATGTGCATGTCATTCTTTCGTGCTGGTGTATATGCCGGTTTATATTAATCTATATATGTCTATTTGATCCCCTTGTGAAAGTGTTGGTGTGAGCAATTTTATAGTGATAAACCTGGAGACGTTGACCATCTTTATGAAAATGCATCTATAGAATCAGAGACGCCAGGGTATTCTCAAGTTGACAATCTCTATAGAATTGCTGTCACTGAGGTTGTTTATGAGCATCATTTTCTATAGAATAGCTGACACCAAGTCACTCTTGTAAAGCCTTTTTTAGGTTGGGGGAGTTATCTATTTGTTTATCCCAGCTCTGGTTCTAAACTCCAAGGCGCACTGCAAGTTCAAAATCTATCCTCATTTCTAGGTCGGATGTGTGGCATTCAAGCTCGCTCAAGGCGCGCGCGCCAAACTGCGCATCTCAAGCGTGACGGTGCTGGCGATTTCGTTCACCGCAACTCAGGCCACGCTCGGTGCAGCAAATGGGTTGCGGCCAGCTGGGCTTCACCTGCTATGCGACTTGTAAACAGCTACCGGTCGGTGTTTGAGCCACCCGAAATAAACAACAAATAGAAATCTACCGATCCGTGGTTGGGATGACAAGTGAAGAAACCACCAACCGGTGAAGCATGCAATCCGGTCTTGGTTAGTTTTGGTTGGCTACTTATTGGCAAAAGCAATGCCCATAGCTTTAAAGGCTGTGATGATCAGGTTCTTGACGTCTTTGTGTCTGAACCTTTGCTTGCTGGTGGAAAGCACCCACCATACATTGTCCTTGCTCACTCTCCAATAGGCGGTGCTCTTCTTCGTCACATCTGCGCCGTGTTTGTCAGCGAACTTCACAAAGTCGTTGGAAGTCTGCAGTTTCTGAAGCTGTGGAGAGAGAGCCAATCCTGCCATCTGTGCGACTTCCTCCTGCTCAACAGCTCGGCGTTTCAACTCTCGCATCATGCAGCCCTCATTTTCGAAGCTCTCGCCATCAATGCCACCGATCACTCTGCAGGCCAGATGGCTTTTTGCACCTTCCGTCAAGTGTTTTGGCCTTGGCCATTTCCCAGTAAAAAGTGGAGATGCGATCCAAAGGCAAACAAGCCACGAAGTCAGAAAGACGATGAACTTGGAGCAGCTTCTCTGTGGCATCGACACCTTCAACATACAAGTAGCTTGCAGCACTTCTGGCTGAAGATCCCACTGAAAGGACACTAGACTGGCAGGATGAAAAGGGAGGGAACTTGAGCAAGAAAGTCATCAATCATCACTTTTGCAAATGAAGTTGCAGGGAGTGAAATACATGTTCAGCACCCCCAAGCATGGGTTCCACATGGCCGCAAGCTTCCCATCTAAAGCAAAATGGGCACGGGCTTGGGTTAAGTCATTGGGTACCCCAATAATTGGATGGTTAATACTTGATACTTGAAAATAGGCTCAAATCCGTGGTCCCCCAGGGATTCTAGTTTGACCCATACCCAAATATTCAGGTCTTCAAACCTGTTTCAGCACTCAACCAGCCTCTTTCCTAGCTGGGCGACGGAACCAAGAGAACCAAAACCCACGAATTCAAACACAATCCATCGGTTTTCAATGATTTTCAACATATCCGACACTCAGATTATATCAGATTATCATATTTTTTTGCCCCATGAAAAGCATCATTTTCGGGGCCAGCAACCCCCGAAACTGGGCCCCAGTTCTGGGCCATTTCTTTTCCGCCTCAAGCAACAGTTGCACGACTTCTTTCGAGGCATCGTGCTCAGCAGCCTTGGAGTGAGGTTTAGGTTGCTAGGTTTAAACATGTTTAAACCATAAACCATGGACCATGTGGTAAACCATAAACCATGGCTAAAGCTAGAGTGATGTGGTAAACCTATGTAAACCTCACATCTTAGTGTAGGTACATTTACCATGAACCATATTGTAACCCGATGTTGAGGCTATTGCTTGAAATCTAAGAGGAAACCTGGTTGGTGATTTCAATCTGCCTGAAATGAGATGAGTCATTTTGATTCATATCATCCAAGTATGAAAAAGACGGACAACGTGGATTATATATTTAATATATATATAGATAGATTGTAGACATACTCAAACAATCAACCGGAAACTGTCTCATCTTTGATCCTCTTTGTGCTTGCCCATGACTCGCCATCTGTCATCACTTAGATTTGTGGCTTCCACCCATCTGTCAGAAGTCAGTTGGGATCATCGTCCCAAGAACATATTATATATATATATATGTATGTATATATATATATATGCTCGCCCCAACAACATTGTTTTTTTCTCCAACAAAGAAGAACAATTTGGGTACAGGTCCAAAATGGGTACCCCATTAGATGGTTAATACCAAAAAAAGACATGAATCCTAAAATCTGTGGCCCCCTAGGGTTTAAATATTGACTCATACCCATTTAGGTTATCATGGTTTGTCCAAAAATAGAGGGTATAGTCCGGTATAGTCCTCAATCCACTGCTCCATAATAATTTATCCACCCAAAAATGCACATGACTTCAGGGTTCAGCCCATGTTCAGGAAATAAATCCACTTGAAAGGGTGCAGTTCCAGTTTCTACAGTTACATGTTCTATAGGATGGATACATAACCATAGTTCTAGAATGTTTTAGGGGCATATCCCATCCATTCCCATCCCAACTAGGGGCTATGAATCCATAGCCAAATCCCATGGCAAAGTCATCCCCACCATCCAAGGCACCCAGTGCAAAGGTAACGCGCCCTCGTTGTCCGCTTCCTTTGGGGCAGACTTCGGACATCGCGCCTTGCGACGGCGACATCGGCAAGCAAAGTCAGCTGTGGAATGACCAGATCTTACAACGCACATTGTACATTAATACTATATATATGTAGCATTTATATATATATATAGCATTTATATATATATATAATATATGTATTATTTATACATATATATATATTATAAGGTGAGACCGGAAAATGTAGGAGATGATAGGAGATGTCACCCCAGGATGTAGTCATGCGCACAGAACATGGAACCTGAAGAGAAACCAACCCTCGGTTCTTAGTCATGTCCCAGTCACCAGCAAAAGTCTTGAAGACTTTGGAAGCAGTAGACTCAACCAAAACTTGACAATGTTAGCAGTTTCGGACCCACTGATATAATCATCGCTAAACTGGTGAATCCAACAGCCATTTCGGCTGTTACAGGATGGGTCCGGCCGTACCGAATCTCCGAAAGCTGGAAGATGGGGCGTTCCAGCAAATGTTCCTTTCCCAATTTACACATCCCTGTGGATCCAAGTACCCTCTGGTAAACTAACATAGCTATTGAAAATGGCCATTTATAGTGGATTTTCCCATTAAACGTGGTGATTTTCCATAGCTATGTTAAATTACCAGAGGGTACCTCCTTAGGAAGTGTTTGGGGTATGATTTCTGTTTCTTTTTTTTTCAGTAGCTTCTCCCGAGGTGTGGATGGTGTGGATCCCTAGGGCATGTTTACACGATAGAAGTTCTGGGATCCCTGGGCTCAAGCACCAGCAACAGTTTCACCGCTGCTGCATCCAACTTCTCCACATAGTGCAGCGGGGTCCAACCCTCCGGCGGAAAAAAATCCCCCAGAGAAATGGAGGTTTGTGGCTGGGAAATGCAATGGAATCAATGGTGGACTGAAAAAAGTGGTAATGCTCATTCAACCAATTCATGGATTGATGTAAGGGGAAAAAATCAAGAGAACATGGTTTGTGCCCACAAGTCTAGGTGGGTTCTGAAGATTCTCTCTTCAATCAATGTGAAACATAGATGGTCTGGGGATTTGACTAGTGTGGTATCTGAAAATGGGTTGTATACCCCCAGTAATGCATGTATTTGGTGGATCATGATCATTATGGGGCCAGTGGATGGAATGGGGTATCCTGGTTTTCAAACAAACCCATCTGCTTTTGTGACTGGGTGTTTTTGTTCGGGGGTAAAATTGGAAGGTACCAAATATAGATCCTGTGGGTTATGGATAGGGAAGGTTGGGTGCGCAGGCCAGCAAAAACGGAAAAAATATGATAAATCTTCCTCCCCTCTTAACATTTTGAACAAAAACTGCATTTGATATGGGATAGTAACGGTCCTACAAGTATCTTCAATCACCTATATGCATAGCTATTTATATCAATCGATTCGCCATTTATCCCAGTTGTGCAACATCTTCACATCTGCAGGTTGATTCTGTGGAAGCCTCGCCCCCATTCGCACCTCCGGATGTTTTTCCTCTGCTGCTGCCGGATAAGCGTCCAGCAACGCACGCAAGACCTGAGCCGACCGCCGTGGCTTTTGGAGTGTCAAGACAGAGCGCCAGTACCTTGTGCACACTTTTCAGAACCATCTACTGTACTATATCAATATCATATAATTAGGTATTATATAGGTTGGGTACCAAACATTTGACACACATCCAGGATCTTTCTGGAACAGCTGGGCTGGGTGGAAAAGTGCAGTATGGCAGCACGGGCGTTCTCCGCTTGGGTGAACCGATATTTTTGGGCGGCTGAGAGCACCCTGAAGGAAGGTTTCACAGGAGAGAAACCCACCCCGTCCACCCAGTCCACCCCAATCTTGGATTTTCTTGGCTTGCAACCTGAAATTTTACATGGAATCCACATTCTTCATGAATTGGAGAAAGTTGATGGGACATTTCACGCTTTTGGAGACACCTGACAATATGCCGCGCAAGGTCTATTTGATGGAAAATTCCTTCAAACTATACTGCACCGCCATTTTAGATACGTTAATGTGACATGAAACAGTCTTTCTTCATTCAAATTCCACAAATGCCATTGATGCCATACTAGTTATATATGGAGGTTTCCTAAAATGGGGTACCCCTAAATCATCCATTTATAGATGGATTTTCCCTTATAAACCATCAATTTTTGGGCATCCCCATTTGTGGAAACCCCCATATGACTACTCCACTGTAAAACGAAGTGCTCAGATGGTCCCCAAATTTACAGGAGAAATGCGATGAAGCCCAGCCTCTGCACCAGCTCCGTAGCTTAAGGCCCAGAAAAATGGCCTTTGTGCATCACTGGGACCCCATGGGAAGGGAAATTCATCACGTGAGATGAAAATCCAGTTAAAACTGTCTATTCTTGTTGTTCAGAAATCAAATCAATTTGAATGGATATGTAGCCAGTAGAAATGGATTAGGTATCTATCTCATTCCGAAAAAAAAAGGGGATGTTACCAGTGAAAACATGGAATTGAGCAATGCGGACTGGATCACCACCAGCAATTCCAAGTTGGGTCAAAGATAGGGCTTCCCACAACGTTTGGAAGAACGATCAGCCTATCTGAAGACGTTACCAATCTGAGTAAGTTTGACCCAAATCCACTCTTGTGTCTGTCAATCCCGCCCTTATCACTGAAATAGCAGAATTTCCAAATTATTTCCATATTACATGTGTCTCTTACAAAAAAAAATGGCCCTAATTTTCCAATTTTGATGGTCGAGAACCTGATTTCCTCATAAAAAGCACAACTCTGAGATATCCCGACAGTTTCAGACATACCCAAGTCATATCAAGTTGGTTAACGCATGATATCCGCATTCTTATCCAAGTCGAAATGCCCCTGTGTTGGTTGTATTCCATTGTTGCTGTTTTTATCTGTTTCTAATATCTCATATCATCCCACATCTCAAGTATGTTTCGGGATGGCTCATAAAAAACCTATATGAAATTAGACAATTTTATGGGGGAATCAACATCCATCAACCAGCTATTTTTAAAGGACTTCAGCCGCGGACAGCAAGTTGTAGAAGATGTCCCTTGCTTTGGCCTTGCTGAAATGTTTTTACAAGCAGCGTTGCAGAACGGATAGCATATATATATATATATAGAGAGTTATATATATATATAGTTATATATATATGGGATATACATATATGGGTTTTATGGGGTGTATAATGGTGTGTGTATATATAAATATTTCTGGATAAATGATGTTCCATGTGTATAATATATAATATCTTAATATAATTATATATATATAATGTGTTTTTTTTTACATGACTGCATATGACTGCATATGACTGCATATGACTGCATATGACTGCATATGACTGCATATGACTGCGTATCTGGAGGTTTCATGCAATCTTGCCTACCACATCTATTACATCATTTCGTCATTTCGTATCATTCTAGAAGCATACTATGTCATAGGATCATTGTCAATCTTTGGTAGGTTAAACAAAAAACAATATCCTTTGCTGGTTGGCTGGTGATTTTCCATAGCACTACCGTAGGATGGACTCGGACCGGGTATCCCAGGCAGTTTCTGGCGTAATCAGCGGCTTTAGCACCTCGGCGAGTGGACCATGACTTGGGATTGACAAATTGTCGTGACTGGGGATCCCCCATGACTTAAGAGAGCTCCATCACTGGATATCTATGATATCTGTGGATGTATCTCCATTTCCATTCGGATCCATTCGGATCCATTCGGATCCATTCGGATCCATTCGGAGCATAGTATACATAAGCAGCATTCCAGGATGCATCAAAAGGTAAGTCACCAACTTGAACTGCTTGGGGTAAGTCGCCATCCTCCAAAATCCCGTGTCACTGACCGATCTGACCGTGTCACTAACTTTTTGACTGCTTGAAATCAAGTTGGTCACCCAAGAAATTTGGCTCATTTGATTATAGTCATTAGGGGAGAATAGATAGAGCTGGGTCGGCACGATGATGCTGCTTGCCAGTAAGTACACATTATATATACTCATGATATATGCATGAATATATAAATATATATTCTCCATTTGAAAGGCTGGTGAGATTAAATGAATTCTAGGTGCTGGTTGCCGGTTGAGCCAACACAACTAGTACTCAATGGAGACCATTCATCACACCAAGGGAAGGAACGCAACAGCAGATTGAAACTGATCAGTTTCTAGGTTGGTTGCCAGTGAGCCTACTTATTTAGCAGTGAATCATGACAAGGAAATCATGCGCAAATGCAATTCCCATGTTTCTTGGTGAAATCCCCACTTTGCTGTTTGAAGCGTCGTTGTTGATGAAATCACCAATCCTGATTAGATATTATCATTGATTAAATCGAAAAGATCTACTGTTGAAATCACAACTCTTTTGGTTGGTCAAATCACCATGTGTATCGGTTGAAGATGGTTGAATCACCGTGTTTTATATGTGTTTATTGGTTGAATCACCATATTTTGCTGCTTGAATCACCATTTTGAGCTGGTTAAATCACCATTTCTGCTGAACTTCCAGGTCTTCTTCCCCGTCCTCTGAGGTGCTTCACCGACAAATCCGCCCGTTGCTGGAGTGCCTCCGTCGAAATATGGCCACTGGTAGGTACCTTCCATTTATTAATGTAGCTCCATTTGGTCCTGAAATTCCCATTAATGAAATGGCCTGCAATTTGACACAATTCAAGGCCTTTCATTGTGGCGCTAAAGGGAGTTGAATGGATGGCCTTTGACAAACTGGAGATTTCAACGAACACATGGAGGTTCCAATCCATCAGGGCCAAGGGTGGTCCTGGCCTACTTCCGTAGCTAATTTTATTGGTACGCCCCATTTTCATTTACACGAAAAGATATATAAACAATGATAAACATGATATTAAATAGTGAGAATGGGTTTGAACTACAAACCATGATCCCTGATGATCCCTGGAAGTTCAACTAAGTGCAGTGCGCCCAACAGAGATCTCAGATTGCTGTTCCTGGCGGCAGGATCTATTCATTTTGGGGTCCCAACAATTGATAAACGTTGGGATAGGATCCGCCGCTGGGATTAGGTATGGGAAATCATCTGTATAATACCTTTCTACAAGCAGGGATTTTCAGCTGCTGGCTTAAGATTCTCAGAGGGTAAGTTCTCCAAAAGCCAAATGCCCTGCTCGAAACTGGTCGAAAGATTGAAAGTACTTGGCTGCTTGGCTGTTTTGCCACCCTCGCTATGGGCTATCAACCATCAACCATGCCAAAAGAGGATAGAAAAAGAGCACATGGGCGCAGCTATTAGTCAGCACCAGTCGACCAACCAATCTGTTGGTTTGAAGTCGTATCTGGCTTTGAATATGTGCAACCCACCCTGGGCCACCCAAGTTTGCTAAATCGAACTGCTCGAAAATGGTGGCAACTTGGAATCTGCAGCCTCCCGAAAATCATATTGATATTGAAAACCCACCTGAACGGAAAGCTATGGATTTCGATAGCGTTTCGTAAATTTACAGCAGGATTATTCCATTCTATCCCATTCTATCGCGCTACTAGATCTCCCTAAAGTGATGACTTGACATCCCATACACCCCATACTGTTCGCTGCTTCAATCCTCCAGTGATGCTTGATCAACCTCTCTGCCCACAATCCAACCATGCCGGCCACGCATGGCGCAGGCCGGCACCGGGAAAAACGTCACGGGCCGGTGGGGAGGCAAAGCAATTCGGTGTGGAAAACTATCACATATATAATACCTGTGCCTGACCATTTTTTTTTACCATTTGGGATTGTTTGCAAACATGGAAAGCATGGAGGTCATTGAGATTTACCACATCATAGTACGGAAGCCATCTAATCCCATCCAACTGAATTTCACCGCTCATGTAACTTCACTGAACTTCCGATTGCAAAGACAAGCCCACAATCTTCAAGAGAGAAATCGATGATACTTGGGACCTCCCATAGCATAGGTCAGCAGAAGGTATAGTGAACTCCTTCAGTACAACATGGTGCGAAGTGCCAGGGCTGAGCTACTCAGGGAAGATATGTACTTGAAAGCTGCGGACAGGCGTGATGAAAGCTTTAAGTCCAATGAACAAACTCTGGAGAGAACAAACATGTTAAAAACTGCTCAGCGGCCTCTAGGAATGCATATTGTCACAATAGTGTGTCTGTTGTGTGGTGTATATGCCTGATTCTGTGTGTATGAATAGTATGCGTTCTATTGTGTACATATACACATTACACATACAATAACATTATATTTTTTCAAGTATATATATATCTATATATAGACATCTACATCATGTCAAATTCTGCTACAAGCACTGAAACACGAATTATTCCTATCTTGTAGGCTACCTCGGCTACAGGGCCTTTTTTTTCCGCATCCCTGGGATGCAACCCGTACTGCAGTAACTAGTCTGTTTATGGTGGACATGTCTACAATTCTCTATAGTTCATAGTTACTGGCATAGTTCATAGTGGTTTTAAAAGAACTTAAAACTGGGGCACCTTGTACCCCGTCAAATGACAAACGCAGCAACAAACAGTGCAAAGGAATATCGTTGACCTGCACTGAAAACGATTAAAAACTCCCCTACTGAAGAACCCTATGACTGCAGCTTCTCGCTTGGCACGCCATTTTCGCCAAGGGCGAATGCTGCTGCGTCTGCACAGTTCTGCTCAAACCAAATCACACGAAGGCCTCACAGCGTCTTGCTAAGCTGTTAGAGCACTCCTGTGCCAACGTCTGGTTGCCTGAAACCCAGCAATTACATAACCCAAAATTCAATGTGGAACCCGAACAAAGCCATATTCGGAAAATCACATTGTAAACCTGTAAAAAAACCAGGAAAAATAGAAAACAACACGGCATGATGGCAAATTCAAGTGAGCTGCATCCACACAATGAAGATCCGATTGCAAAGTGGCACTGTTGATCCACTGTGAAAAAAAAGTTCAGTAAGTTCAATACCCAAATGCTCCATGTATGGAACATATAAAATATAATATATATAAATATAATATATATGTATAATACAATATATATATAATAATATTATATCCAATATCCTATTTATAATATAATGCAACTATTATATATATAAATATAAAACAATATTATATCATATTATATCATATTATGTAATATTATAATATATTGTATTATAATACATTAAACTATATTATATTATATTATATTAAACTATATTATATTATATTATATTATGTTATATTATATTATATTAAATATTAGGTTATATTATATATACATTATTTTATTTATTATATTATTATATATATACATATATTATATTATAAACATATATTTATTATATATATATATATATGTAAATATTATTCTATATATATATATTATTACATCATATATATATATAATTATATATATATATTATGTTATGTATATATAATATTATAATATTATAATATTATATATTCTGCAATATTATATATATATTGTGCAATATTTACCAACCTTTCCTCAAACAAGCTTAAACATAACCCAACGTGGGTAAAATATGGCATACATGGAGCATGTGGGATAGGACCATACCGCAGTTCCGGCCTGACCATCAAGGACCTTGACAGCCTCAGCACGGCAATCCATGGTGGCTGGGAAAATCATTGAGCTTTACCGGGATTTCTCAGTTTATTCAACGATGCATGGCATTTCATAGAAATAGGGTTACAACATGATACACAAGAGTGTGGCATTTTGTCGTTGGGGGTAATGCATATAACATATCCTCAGTTGTTGCTGTTTTTCAGATTTTATATATATATATATTTGGATTAGGGTTTGTTACGTTGTTCTACTAGTAAATCTTGATCCTTCATTGTTCTACTGGCAAAATTAGTAATTACGTGGTTTCTTACAGCTTTTACCACAGTTCATCAACTGTTTTTTGTGTCAAACCACTAATCTTTGTTGGTTGTGGTTGGTCAAACATGCCGGTGGTTTGGAAATTCCACCTGCGTCATGAGGATTTTTTTCCCTGGATGTCCGATTCCATGCGTCCTGTGCTTTACAATGTTTGTTCTTTGCTATTTAGATCTATTTAGTCACTATATATTCTGCTTGAAGTCTACCCTGTTCCGCAAATTCACCTGGGATTTTCCCATGTTTGGAAAGGGCTGCCCGAAACTACAGGGCCAAACAAATGTGTAAGTTTCAGAAGGGATCTCATAGAGAAACAGAAGAACATGAACGTTACTTCACCCACATAACGTATGGGATAGGAGAGCATAGCATCCAAGTAGGTAAGGGATTCAGTCCCCACAAAACGAAAAAACGAAACCTGCACCCTACATGACATTGCAACATGAAAAAGTGCGGTTTTCAACTTTTCAACCAGGGGGTTCAAAAATCCAACGACACTATCTGTATGATTCTATGATTCTATATGGGCTTGTCTGAACATGCGGTACCCCAAAAATGCCATGGTTCATCATCATATGATCTGTTTATATCACTTGCATCTCTTGGCTATACCATATACCATATAATTACACTGTTTTGGGACGAACCCACATATCATGTTGTTGATTATATCCCCAATCCCATTCTGACCAGGTTTTTACAACCATGAATGTTTGTTGGCTTCACCCATTCCAGTTACTTTTTAGCCCGACTTGTTGATGGCTTATCCTCCGCAAATCAAACATGACAATCACAGATCCACTACTTTTAGATGATTTTCCCAGCCATAAACCTTCATTTACTTCGGGGATTTCCCAGCTAGCCACGTTTCATGACACCTAAATCCAACTTATGATCCAAAACTCTCCCAGAAATATGCCATAAATAAATCCATATAAAATCCCTATAAATCCCTAGAATTTCCTATAAATCCATATAGATCCATATAAAATCCATATAAAATCCATATGGATGTTCTATCGATTCTATATGGATTTTATATATATATATATAATCCATATAAAATCGATAGAACATCCATATAAATTCCATAAAATCCATATAAATCCATAAATAAATCCATATATAAATACATACAACATCCATATAAAATCCCTATAAGTCCATATATAAATCCATTAAAAAAAAACATATATAAATCCATATAAGATCCATATGAGCAATCTTGAAAACCCTAGGTCCACGGAAAAGACATCCACAAATTTGGGAAGGTCCCATTGCTTACCACACGTTTGTACAATAATGATATATGGTAAACTTGGAGGGTATCGCTTGCAGGAAACTGCTACATATATATATATATATGTGTGTGTGTGACATATGTGTATTTTAATTCACAGACATCAACGTCCAATTTCAGTATCGCTAATGTGGATATTAGAGAAATACAATGACGTAACCTTGAAAAGGGGTATCGCTAATTTGGGAAGGTCCCATCGCTTACCGTGTGTTTTTAACAATTTCCATCAATTTCCATAAACCAATGTCCGTCCAATACATATTTAGTATTGCCGGGGGTTTTGCGGTGGCTCATACATAGATCCACATATATTATATATATATATATCCATATAAAATCCATATGAAATCGATAGAACATCCATATAAATTCCGTAAAAATCTCTAAAACTCCATATGTAAATACATACAGCATCCATATAAAATCCCTATAATAAATCCCTATAACATCCTATAACCATTCAGTGGTGAATCAACCATTCAGTGGATCATATTCTGTCATCCCAGGAGGGCCCGACATTCTTCAACTGCTCGATCTGCTCCTTACGCGTAGCGATCAGCTCCTGGCCCGATCAACGTGGGTTGGGTTCACCAACAGAAATGGTGGTTTCCATGGAGGATCCCCAATAGCTGGTGGGTTTATTTCATGGAAAATTTCATGGAAAATCCCATGAAAATTGATGATTTAGGGGTACCCCCATGACTTAGAAAACCTCCACATGGTGATTTAAACCAGCAAACATGATGCTTTTATGGGATTTAGAACTGATTTATGATAGCTAAGTTGACGCACATCATCACTTGGTTGGGTTTAGCGGGATTTCACCCTGGGTGATTTTGAAAACTGGAGTTCAGCACCATATATGATATATGTATAATATATCGTTGTCCCCCAGTAGTTAACCTCTTGAATCCACGTGAAATAACACAAAACTGGGAGTTCTTAAAACAAGTAAGAATAAGTATATCCGGGATAAGTATACGAATGTGGCAGTAGTTCATAAATCTATTAAGCGATTTCGGGATAAGTAAGGTGCCGTAGCCCTTACAATTCCCATCAACGACATGGCTTTCGGTCAGATGAGGCCACCAAAGTTGTAGAAATAAAAAAAAACGTTTCATCCCATCAACAGATTTAATCACCATTTAATTACCATTATTCTTGGGATCACATGTGTGTATGTATATAATGATGATAATGATATAATATTATTACTGATATATATATAACTATGTCATTACCCATTCTATAAATAATTCCCCGACCTTGCTCCCGTTGATCCAGTAACCGCCACTCCTCAGCAGACGACACCTTCGGTCCACAGTTGGTGGCCAAGGCAGAGTCGGCCTCGTCAACGCTGTGACCAGCAGGGCATACGTCAACAGTGTGCGCGTGTAATATATATATATATGTATGTAATCCATGCTTTCCAGATGTACAGGTATATGTTGTGTATATATATATAGTGTATATATATGTATATCTAGTATTAATGTATAATATATATATATATATATATATATCGTAGCTAAACCACATGACTCATAGATAGACGATCACATAACAGTTCGCCGCACGGCAAACTTCATGGGATCATCCCGCGGGAAAGATCGTGTGGAAACCTGGCGCAAGTGATTCCAGTGATGTGTGGAATGTCCCCTGCTGAAGAAAACTTATGTTAATACGCTATTAAGTCAATCTGGTTGGTGGTATACCTACCCCTCTGAAAATATATATATATATATATATATATATATATATATATATATATTAGTCAGTTGGGATGATGACATTCCCAATAATTATATGGTAAACCACCAACCAGTTAATAGTTAAACAGTTAAACAGTAGCAGGGGATTCATTGTTCTTCAAAAATCAAAAACAGTTGAAGATGCTAGTAACTAGTCAAAGGAAGTTTAGGGGGAGAAACTTCCGTGTTACGGACTTTTAGAATGTCAGGGAAAGAGTTAGTCAAAGAAAGAGTTAGTGAGGGAAAGAGTTAGTCAAAGAAAGAGTTAG
>Ga0126342_10001490_pt1 | contig 33173 bp, 19 predicted proteins | sample Cyp1metagenome_FD_92528 | JGI IMG/M metagenome (GOLD analysis project Ga0126342, IMG submission 92528) | Coral microbial communities from Lord Howe Island, Old Settlement Bay, Australia - Cyphastrea 1 metagenome | ecosystem: Host-associated > Invertebrates > Cnidaria > Coral ...
ACACACACATACATACATACACACACACATACATACATACATACATACATACACATACATACATACACAGACACATACATACATACATACAGACATACATACATACAGACATACATACATACAGACATACATACAGACATACATACATACATACAGACGTACATACATACATACAGACATACATACAGACATACATACATACATACAGACATACATACATACATACAGACATACATACAGACATACATACAGACATACATACAGACATACATACAGACAGACATACATACATACAGACATACATACATACATACAGACATGCATACATACAGACATACATACAGACATACATACATACAGACATACATACAAACATACATACATACAGACATACATACAGACATACATACATACAGACATACATACATGCAGACATGCATACAGACAGACATACATACATACAGACATACATACAGACATACATACATACAGACATACATACATACAGACATACATACATACATACAGACATACATACATACATACAGACATACATACAGACATACATACATACAGACATACATACATACATACAGACATACATACATACAGACATACATACATACAGACATACATACATACATACAGACATACATACATACATACAGACATACATACATACATACAGACATACATACAGACATACAGACATACAGACATACAGACATACATACATACATACAGACATACATACATACAGACATACATACATACAGACATACATACAGACATACATACATACAGACATACATACATACAGACATACATACATACATACAGACATACAAACATACATACAGACATACATACATACAGACATACATACATACATACAGACATACATACATACATACAGTTATACATACAGACATACAGACATACATACAGACAGACATACATACATACAGACATACATACATACAGACATACATACATACATGTTTACGGATGATGTTGATGTCAGATCCATCGCAGGTGGTGGAGCTTTCGGAGTCCGGCCACGCGCCTTTGGATCGACGGGTGAAGCTGGCGGAGCTGCTGAAGGACGGGCGGGGCGCCGGCGCCACGGTGGTTGACGGGAGAAGATGATGAGTTTTAGATAGTTTTAGGGGATTTCACCATGAAGAAACAGGTGTTTCATGGGATACAATGTGGTCTAATGATGTTTAATGGAATTTCATGGCAAGTCAAAATGGGAATGATATTGGCAGTTCATGGTGATGTCATGGGATTTTATCAACAAATATGGATGGATTTGAGGGGATTTCAATGGGTTTTACGGTTCAAACATGGGATTTCATGGGATTACTTCGTCAACCGAAATACTGAAAACTTGGGGGTTAACCACATATAGTGATTTCACCATGGATGGTGCTTGAACCAGCAACAGTTGGGATCAAACAATGAAACACGTGGATTTCAACAATCATGGTGAAACAAGCGACAAAAATGTGGAAAACATGGGAATATGATCTAAACATCAATCGCGTGATTTGTGTCTACTTTCGTATTGAGATTGAGATTTAACATTGAAAACATGGATTGAAAAAACAACAAATATACCCTCTGGTAAATTAACATAGACCCTGAAAACACCCAATTTTGGGCGGAAACAAACTGAACATGGGTTTAACATTGACAAAATGAGATTAAACACTCAAAACTCAGGTAATGGAACAATTTGCGGTGATATTTTATTGGATATATTTCAGCTACAATATTAAATATTATATGTTAGCAACAATTTTGGCAACTTCTTGGGGGTTCATCCGAAAAAGCGGCCAGAAGGTCAGCCGCAAACATTCAGAATCCTTTCTACTAGCTGGTGGTTGCACACAAATGTCCCATCCTCATCGGCACGATCATCTCCAATGACATTTGCTTCAGGGTCAAAGCAGCCAGTACAGCATAGATACTTGAGTAAACCGTGCCGTTCATGGCAGGTGGTAATGGATTATTCTGCCATTTTGATCCTGTAAATTATGGTCGGTCACTTGAGATGGTTTGCGGAATATCCAGAACCAATCCGAAATCATGGGTTCAATGCTATGCTCGCCAGTAAACTATAGCATGCTATGGAAGCCATGGCCCATGTATAGACAGTATACTTCAATGATTTATATAACCTATAAGAAATTGTGATGTTCCATAGCTGTGTTAGTTTCCCAACGGCTTATCAATCATCACCACGTTTGCACAACCATGCACAACCCATCCCTTTCCACCGTTTTTCTTTTCTGGAGCCCCGATCTCTCCAGCCAAATGGTTTCAGGATTCGCCCATTTTGAAGCCGCTCAGATAGCAGTGGCTATTGCAGTGGCGTTTATTTTTTTGGCAATGCTACCAGTGAAAGTCATGGTGAATCCAAGATTTGAACGAACCCTGGGGCTCAAGTGAGCTTAACATACAACCCAAATGTCAGTGTGAAATCATCCGACTAACTTAGACTAACTTGATTCGTATTTTTTCTATCACGGTCAGTTTTCAGGAGCTTTGCGAATTGAAATTGGAATCTGACATTTGCCGCTTTCTGTCCTGTTTTTAAACCATCAGGAAGGTCAAGGGTCGCAACTATGTCGGTCAGCGCCTAAGTCGGGATCAGTGCCCGGAAACGAACATCATTTGTAATCGGTAAATGATCGAACTAAATGGCCATATATGGCAGCATAATATGGAAATTTTCGCTATGTTAAACTACCAAACTACCAATGGGGACACTGTGAAGAGGGCTGAGCCTTAATTTTGGCTCCAGTAGTCAGAAATGGTTGTTGTTTTGAGGTGTTTGCCCATTCAATGATTGTATACTATATTCGATTTGTTTTTTCATGTGATGGTTAACTGGGAATATTTTTGATGGTTGAATGGGAATACATGGAACTTACAGTTTAGCCATGTATATGAATGGGAATGCAATGGATAATGGGACATAGAACGGTTTTGATATAATATTTGGGTGTGTCTGAAAATGGTGCACCAAGAAAATTAACGTCGAGAGGCCAAATTTTGATTGTCGGACCAGTGGATTTAGGGGGAAAATTTGGTCGCCCCGACTATATCATGTGTTCGAGTTCTTTCAATTACTGTCTGTAATTGCTCAAATACTAAAACGGTTCGGTGCTTGGCAATTTCTTGATTCAGCTGCCATTATTCAGTGGTGGCGAAACCATCACCCAGAAGAACCAGACGATCTAAGCGTCAGATTTCAGACATGCCGAGCTTCCAAGGGATGTGAGATTGGCTTCCACCCCTTTCTGATTTGCCATGCCTGTATTGGGAATAAAGTGGACCGGTTGGCCCTTCTCATTCTACAATGGCTAGTCCTGAGAATGGTACAAGGTGGTGCCGTTTCTTGTGTTTCTTGTTGGTTTATCGTCACCGGTCTAACTATAGCTTCATCAGCATAAGCCCAACAGTAGTGAGATCAACCAACTTAGGAGACTTTGTGAACGAACTGGGGCACCACATACCGCAGATGTTTGATCATTGAACCCCCACATTGTCACATGCTTGGTGCTTGGGTTTGGTTTATGGCATTGGATGTCCCACGTTGTATATTATCTTTCATGTACCTTTCCAATAAAGGGTGACACCTCATGATGAATTCTTCGTTTGTTCAACGCTTCAGCCACTATTTAAATTTCCAAGGATTTCTTCTATCTAAACCCGTCTGCGCCGTTCTGTCGCCCAGACGAATTCGAATATCCATCGCTGGAAGTGCTCGAACAGGGCTCACGCAACATTGAACCCATTGCCGCTCTTGTGTTGGGGCCCTTAGACATCAGTGCTGGGATGTGGTGGGTAAGACTGGCAAACCGTGGTGTGGTGCAAATGAACAAGTATTTAAAATTCGAATATGTCTATAGCCATTTTGACTGGGGCAATTTTATACCCGGCCAAAATTTCACGTATTGTGTTTGCAGGGAGTGTCTCAGATTTCCCCACGCGTGAATCAGCATATCACTCTCCGAAAAGTACCCGAACAACGGCCCAGAACATGAACCGACCCCAACGAGATGTTTGGAGATCGGAGGGTCATGGGATATCTACTCCTGTCATGAAGTCATTTCGTCATTTCCATGAACTTGTTGCTGGCTTTGAGTCTAGTGAGTCTAGTGATACTGATACTTGTTTTCGGTCTTTGATGGGTTCTCCAGATGCTCCCCTCAATGAAAGCCTGGTTTTTCTCCGGTCAAGGGTGATCCCATTGTTTTGAAGCATCTCCACATTTTGGAGACTTCGGGAAGCAACCTGCATTTTGGGAAACATAAATCTACTGAGATTTAAGTTCGACTCTTCCGGTTACAAGACACCACATATATGTCCTGTATAGTGACCCCGAAAAAGATGAGGAACAGTGTTTCCAGGATGTTAGTTCCGCCACGTCTCTTCCATATTTCCAGCTTTCCAATGACCTTTTGGAGGTTACTATTCGTTGGCAACTAAGCTAACTATACCATACTGATCTATGCTGTTCTTTCTTGTCACCTCGGAAGGTTTGTTGTGGCTCAGTTCGTCCAGGTCCCCAGTCTTCTGCAGCTGGGACGCTGCCAGCGGCAAGAGGAGGTGATCCGGGTGTGGCGGGGATCATGGTGAGAATTTACCATGGATCCACGATTTTATATGGGGTAGAACAAAGAACCAACCAGAATTCTGGAAGATAAGTATAGGTTCTACGGAACGCCAAGCATTATCATGCAATCTCGGTTTTTAAAACTCTTATAAAACAACCAGAATGGGGAAAACGATCGAAAACGTACCATGGCCGCCCCCAGCATCCCCACTATATCCCATCAGATCATCAGAGCCCTAGTTTTGTTAGTCAAATTTCAATTTTCCTGGGTTCTAACTCGAATTTTCCCATGGATTCCCATGGATTCCCATGGTTTCCTGGTTTACCCCCATTCTCCATGGTTTCCATCAGTGAACTCCCCATTGGTGGCTTCCCACCTCCGCAGCACGCAGGTTCGGCCTGGGTGGTGTCCCAGATCCCAAGGAGCTGCAGCGACCTATCATCCTGGTCCACCGACAGCCTGTGTTGGGGGAGTTATCCATCCAAAACGTGGGGAAAAAATAGGGAGCTCACCGGCAAGACTTACTGGTGCTTAGTAGATTTAGTAGGGAATGGATGGGAATGGGGAAATGGGATGATTATTACTAGTGATTATGGATCATTCCCTCATTCCCTACGTTTAGCACCACTAAGAAGAATTGCGAAAATCATGGGGATTTCATGGGCAAACATGGTGAACACTGAACATCAATTCAGATTGATGGAGATTTAGGGAGCAATTTCATGTGGATATTTTTCATTGGCAGAAAATCCTGATTCATTGGGAATTAACCCTTAACATCCATTAGTAAGAACATATGTGTGTATGCTGGGATGTTATGGGTATATAATAGGGACATGATTGACACAATGGAAACACACATGCCCTTTGGGTAATTTAACATGGTAACTAGATGTAACTAATTTGTTAATTGGTGGTTAATAGTTGGTTTAACTCACAATGGTGACTTTAATCTTCGAAAAATTGTTGTGTCATGGGAATGTCGTCTCAGTTGGTGTTGGATGGGTTTATGGTGATGAATGAATATAATTTAGTTGGTTTACAATACAACAAACATAACTAGGGAGGACCACCTTGCAACTGATAAAGAACAGATAAACAATAGTTGGTTTAGTATAGCATATCATTATGATCAAGTTTTAAAGTATCATCAGTTATGTTTTTCACCACACCGATGCTTTTAATGGTTTTTTCTAATAAAAGGTTTTGGATAGTTTGCAACGTTTTGTATGTGTTCACCAGCTTTACCTGCTTTTTGGCTTTCGGCGGGGCCAGTTTGATGGCTTAGTTTTTGCAGGTATGAAATCAGACCGGGCATGTCGCAGTAAATGTTGCACCTAGGATTTTGTAACTGAACTCCGTTTCAAAGAGCCTTACTTCGCCTTACTCAAATTCAAAGGGCAGGACTGCAACCCTTGACGAGGTTGGAAACCACCAGTTGTTTGCCCTGGATTTGGGACCTTTAGTCAGAACCTCGGGGGAGCTGCACAACAGATGAGGTTGGAGGATGTTTCGAAAGTTGGATGGGTCACCGGGTCTGATCACCTGGTTTTCCTTTGCAATAAAGCCGTGCTCACACATTGCCAGGAATCTGGGCTATAGAATCCTTATGAATCTTTTGCTGGGACACAGCTGTTTTCAAAGCTCAGGCATACAACGTTTTTATGTTCATATCATTCTCACAGATGTGTTTTTTCCGCAATGGAATTGCATTCTATTATTGGGATCATTTGGAATCGAAGTTGTCCCCGCAGTATCCCGGCGTGCACTATGTCACAGGATGCTTTCCGGTGGAATTGAGACACGGTGTCTTTCCAAACGGATATTGCAGGTGAAGTGAGATGAATTTCCAAGGGTCAACCCCTTTGGTCATTCAGGCAGGCAATTCTGGAAATCTATGGGTATCCCAGGTATCCCGGTATCCCACCAAAAAAAGCACTTCATCAAGGGAATATCCAGCCCCATCAATCCTTCTTAGGGGCTTTTTTCCTCAGATTTCCTGCGAGGTGAGAGAATTTCTCATCGAGAAGGGCTATTCCCCTCGAGGTGCTCTGTAAGTGCTCAGCGTGTAACAGCGACTTATCTCGCCGTAAATCTGGGTGTCAAATGTTCAAAAAATGTGTATGCATAATATTATATATATATATGTACATGTTAAAACCCAGATTTATTTGATCCCAGATGTATATCAAAAGAAACATACAGTAATTTTGAGAAAGATTGTGTAAAACGCAAACCAACAGTATATCCCCCCAAAAAATAGCTTTATCTTGGCTTGTTGGTGTCAGATATATAATTGAAATATGTTGAAATAGTATTGACCATATGTTAAAAATAGGGTTGTCTCACTCTAGGGCACAGTACCCGTAAACCCATTGATTAATCATCACTGACCCTACCAAAATGCTCGTTTCCGGGATGTATCCCATGTTCAGACACATCCGTATACATATCTATAATATTTTATAAGCATATCTGAATTATTTTATACACATATATGACATGCTGGTTGGTTGTTTGGAACATTTCTATTTTTCCATATATTGGGAACAAATCATCCCAATTGACTTTCATATTACTCAGAGGGGTAGGTCAACCACCAACCAGGACATGTTAGATACCCTCTGGTAAACTAACATAGCTATGGGAAATGGTCATTTATAGTGGATTTTCCCATTAAAAATGGTGATTTTCCATAGCTATTTTGACATAACCAGAGGGTCTCTCAATTTATATGGCCTTGAAAAAAAATGTCAGACCCTGGCGTCGCAGGTTTGGCTCATCCCATCAACTTTCCGGAGGCGATGACGGAACTTCCGGGGTTTGTCATAACCGCGCGAAGTCATGGGATTTGTTTCAGGGCATTTAGATAGTTACCCTCTGGAAAACTAACATAGCTATGGAAAATCACCATTTTTTATAGGTAAATCAACTATAGATGGGCCATTTTCAATAGCTATGTCAGTTTATCAGAGTGTAGTTTATGTTAACCCTCTGGTAAACGTTTACATAACGAACTGGAAAGATCCACCATTTTCTAGCTGGGTAAATTCCACTATTTCGACTGGGCCATATTTTCAATAGCTATAACTTGACAAATTACCAGAGGCTATGTGGTAATTGGTGTAACCCTAAATCTGTTTGTAGTTAGATGATGTAAAAATGGCCCATGCTGATGGGTTATGATCCACTTATATATTCGCCAGTCAGTTCAGTACCTCTATGGTTTCCATCAAAGTATCCTCATGTCAATTGCTCCTATATTTATGTTCTTTTGTTTTTTTCCAGAGGGGATACCGCACTGTGGAAGATGTAGTTGTACTTGCAGAGGTTAGTGATGACGGCCTTCCCGACCAACCGGGCCGATGGGTAAACTTGTTAGGGGGACTATAAATGGGAACGTGTACACTAACCCTCTAAAGCTTTTCTTGCAGGGCATGTAAGTTTGGCCATGGTTTGTTCAGCTTGTTCAATGCTGGAGTCTGGATAAACCTTGGTTGGGTAGATTACCAGCGTTATTTTGGTGGAAATGGATGGACATGGGGGAATATCTCTGACCGATGACGCTTGACCAACAGCTTGATGTTTCGTCTTGGAATTTTGACGCTCTGCTTGTGTGACCCCATCCATACAAGTATGGTTATACATATATATATATATATGATTTTATGTATATATATATATATATGTATGTAAAAATATGTATGTATATATATATATATATGTATGTGTATATATATATATATTTATTTATTTACCTGGCATAAAACACCTTTCAACTGCAGGAATTCTTCCATCCGCTGTAGGTTTTAAGAACTTTGACCTCCACTAAAGTGACGATGGAGGAATCAGGCCCAAGAGCCCGGGCCTGGTGGCGTGGAAAAAGGGGTATCGGTGCGGTGATTTTTGTTGGGGTAGCGACCCCCCAAAAAAGGAGAAGAGGAGAAGATAGAAAGGCAAATCATCAGCAAACTAGTAAGGATATATGTTTCCATTGTTGATTGCCGGTGATTATCGACATATTTATGCATCCCTCTTGGGGACGAGATCTTTTTCAAGCACCATTGGTGAAGGCATGACCATGGATAGCTTTGTTTGGCAGATCTGCAGGAAAGCAGGGTCTAACTACCTCCATGTTTATTTTGATTTATACAACTGGTTTCAATTTTCCTTCAAATTAATTGGGAAAATGGATGGACACTGGGTGATATCGTGGTGGATTTGGGGGTGCTTCATTTTTGGATGCCTCAAGTAAATCCATCGTCGAGCTCCCCGAGGACATCCATGCTTCCCAACGTTCCTTTGACTCAGCCCAACCGAGCAGGAAACTATACGAAAGGATTTCTGTGGAGGTTGGAAGAAGCCGCCCATAAGAAGATCATGATCCTCTCCGAAGGAATCTGGGGTCTTCTGAACTGCTTAAATAGGGCGAGATCCAAAGAGAGGCCAGCTCCAGGCGTGATAAGAGAGGAAGCGTTCAGCAGGACAAGGAGGAGCTCGTACTTTGCGAGTTTGGCTCAGCTCTATGACACATCGGCTCTACTATCCTTGCTTGGGACTTTGGTTTGCTTTCTTGCCGCTTTTTCAGGCACAAGCGTGAGCTAGTCTCTCGCGACGCCTAAGAAAACGGAGATTTCAAAACCCTTTGACTTTTGAGCCTTCTACATCTCCACCTTGTCAGCCGTCCAACTATTCCGACGGCCAGACACCGCGCAGCGCGAAATCTCACGTCACGGCCTTTTCTTAACTTTCGGAGAATCTCAGTCCAGAACTGGGGCAAAGGTTAGAAGAATCTTGCGGTTTGAGCACAGTTGCGAGGAGCTTCAAGTTGTTGTCAGCCTTCAACTTGTTTTTTTAAAGCTGCAGCTACAGACTTCCATTTAGTTTGGGGATTTCCTAGCCATCTTTGATTGCCAGAGGGGTATGTCAGATCTCCATCATCATTTCCTTGCTTTCACCAGCCTTTTTTGTATCGCCATTCCAGTTATCCCAATGCCTAGATCAAACCTTGGAAGGCTACCCTCTGGTTATTTAACATAGCCATGGAAAATGGTCCATAGAAATAGATGGTTTACCTATTAAACATGGTGATTTTCCATGGCTTTGTTAGTCATAACCAGATAATACATCCCATTAAATCCCATTAAATCACTATAAAACCTACTAAATCATAGTAAATCCTGGTTAAAGAACCATTTTATACCCATCCATTTCCATGGATCCCGTGCCATGCGGTGCCGGAGCCAGGTCTCTTGGATTCCATCAATTTACCCTTCGAGCTTCGTGCCGCGGCGCGTGCCTTAGAGGTACCGTGCCCGGGGCGGGGCTGGCAGTGGCCGATCAAATGCTGATGTCACAGGTGAGGATATGTGAGGATTATGAATCAGCAAAAAAAGATATCGCACAGCTGGTATTGCAGTATGGTAGCCATACTGTTACATCATGTTACATCACCATCAATATTTGGTACATTTTGGTACCATATCACTACATATGGTAACCCACTTTCAATGGGAAAGTCCACTATAAATGGTGATTTTCAAGAGTTATGTTAGTTTACCAGAGGGTAACCCCATGAATCAGCCCATGGTATGGACAGCAGTGGCCCGATCGCAGGCATCGAACAGCAAGAGTGCGAGCCTCGGAGGAGCCGGGGAAATAGCGCCCGGTCGATGGCCAGGTTCTGAACCAGGCAGTTGAAGCGTTGATATTTGGCCAAGCCAACAATTGTTATTACCCTCTGGTAATTTGTGACATAGCTATTGAAAATGGATAAAATGGCCATTTATAGTGAGTTTTCCCGTTAAAAATTGTGATGTTCCATAGTTATGTTAGTTTACCAGAGGGTAATTAGCCGTTGGATAGTCATTAGATAGCCATTGTATAACAATTATGGTTAACTTATAGCATCAAATGGATGTAACATGATGGAACTATAATTGTTTGTATATATTCAATGTATTATATTATTTCAATAATATTATATAATATTATAACCATTGAAGAAGTATAGCCATTGTATAATCAATGGGAATATTCCCTCAGCCCTTACCTGAAATGGCCAACTCGGATTTTCACCATTGTTCAACTCCCGAGGTTCCAACGGCATTTCGGGGCCTTTCGGGTTGAGCCTGGCGCCCAGGGAAGGGAAGATATGGGAAGATCATGTCCGGGGCAGAAAAAACCCACGAAACATGGGGAACGCACTGTGAATAATGGACATGTCGTTTAAAAAACATTCACAGGATGTGTTTCTTTTTTTTGGGGGGATAGAAGCAAGCCACGATTGGGGATTGATCATCAAAAGTTTTCGTCTTAGCCATCAAACCCTGCACGGTTTAGTGATGTTTACTGCCAAAAATTGAATTTCTTTGGGACCGGCCCCCTCCCCTTCCAGCCATGCCCAGTCATCCAAGCTGGAATTTCACATGCAGAGAGTCGGTCACTGTCACCCCAGCTACGTAGTCACTATGCATGCAGATACCTTGAGCCTCAACTTGTTCCCCCCCAAAAATGTGTTCCCTGTAATTTCACAACACTTTATATACTCAAGCTCAAGGTAGTTAAGCTGGTGCCCCCAAATATTGTGTTTCTTGGTTTATGAAGCCACTTGACCATACTTACAACCACTAATCACCCATTCAGCCCTCTTAATCTTGTTATAAATCAGCTTATAGCTAATGAACCGGAGCACCATCTTTACAAACTCCGCTGGCAGTGTCCCGCCCTGCAAGGTCCACCAACAGAAGAGCAGAATGAATCTTGGTTCACGGCTGCGCTCGAATGAAACATCCAAAAAGGGGTGGGGTTGGGCTTCTTATGGTGGCAATAGACAGCAGAACCTTTCGTTCTACAAACTGAATTTGTCAGATTACATGATTACATGTGCAATTTCAGTGTTTGCTCCTAATTTTGTTGCCTCTGTTCTGAGTGGAAACAGTGCATTTCCACTTGAAGAGCGGTAGCCTTGCTTCCGCGCACTTGGTACATCTTGGTACATTTATTTTGGTTTGAAGCCCCTGTTTTATTTCCATTTCTTTTAGACTTACTTTAATGGCAAGAAACTGTTCTTTTCCCAGAAGTGAAGCCATTGAAATTCAGAATGATCATCTCAGGCCCAAAGGCCCAAAATGTTGTATTGTTGGCGATATGATATGTATGCCGTTAATTCCCACAAGATATCAGCATGATTTTGTTGGCCTTATCCTTCGTCATGTCCATTACTATCATATAAAACTTGTTGTATAGTGCATACCGCATCACATCTCCATAATCTCCCATTCTCTCCCGTGCCATCCTATTGTACAACACATTTTTGTTTGTTAAGTTATAAGTTCCAATTAGATCATCATTTCTTAATTCTGAATCTCCATAGTTGTTGCTTAATCCCTCATTCAATAATGTTCAATATACAATCCCTTATCATCCCTTGAAATATCATCACATATATATATATATATATATCCATCAATATCCACTGTCCATCAACAAAACATCAGAAATCACGGTGCATCCACATCAATCCCATGTAAATCCACATGTTTGATGGTTAAACCTTTATTTTCGCAGATGAAATCCCATGATATTCTCCTATGAAGCTGCCATGTTTGGTCGTTGAAATCCCCGCCTGAGGCGCCTCAGTCCGAGCTGGGCGTAGGCGAGAACTTCGGGGTGGGGGGCGCCTTTGCCAAGTGGGGCGCGGTCGGAAGCCCAGGTGTTCCGCGCGACGCGGACTGCGCGACGTCGCCAGGATCGCCATGAAAAATGCTGATTCCATAGGTTTCAGCAAGAAATGGGGAAAACAACATGGAATTGAGTGATTAAACCAAGATAAACATGGTGATTTATAAGGATTATAAGGGGTTGATTACTATATATATATAATTATATATATATATATATTTATTTATTTATATGTCTTTCCCACCCTAAAACTCGCTGTTCTGGGATGATCATCCCAATTTGATTGGCAGGTACCAGGTGGTACCCCCAAACCTTGATTGTTTCTTGATTTATGAACCCACTTGACCATACTACCCTCTGGTAAACTAACATAGCTATTGAAAATTGATGATTTATAGTGAATTTACCCATTGAAAATGGTGATTTTCCATAGTTATGTTAGTTTACCAGAGGGTATATCACCATAAAGCCTAGTTGATCGAGTATAAACCAAATTGGCCTGGCTAAACGAATTGGGGCATCACCTGGTCTATGTATATACCATTGTATCCCGATTCAATATATCTGCATTATTTCCTCAATGTCATTTATCATATTTCACATGATACAACCATGATTGACGGTGTTTTACCAACATGTTTGTAGCTAGCATCATTTTAATCAAACATTGTGATGCAACAAAATCAACGATGATGAGGTCCCCGTGCCGCCCCGCAACTTCTTCCGGCTGCTCCAGCGCAAGGAGGCGGGATTTGTCGAGGACTTGGTGAGAATGGGAATTACAGAACTGCTTTTAAGAAAAACAATGGAATGTAAACACCAGTCACCAGTCACCAGTCGCTGAGGATAGGTGTGGATACCATCAATGTACTGCTTGAGAGATTTGGTACATGCCTTGTTGATAAATCCGAGCTTCCAAGCTGCAAAACATAGCCAGTGACAATTGAATTCGATTTCGCTTCCGTCCCAGAACTGGATGATGGGACAATTTTCGGGAAGCGTTTAGGTCGGAGGATTAGATTACAAAAAACACATGGTTTGAAGTAGATCTTCCAACCAATCCATTGATTTTTTTTGGGGGGGGCCATCTCAATCAACCTCCGCGAACACGTGTATAAAGCAGGCCGGGATGATTCCTGACGTTGGCACGGGATTTGAAATGTCAAAGCATAACAGCTTCCCAGATTAGCATTGACCAATGTAAATAACACTGTTTAGTTTAACAGAAACTGATAGTTGCTAAACATGGAGAACACATATCACAGATTACCCTTTGAATCCCTTTGGCTATTTAGCATAGACCCTGGAAATAGCAATTTTTTAGTAGAACTAAGATTCCAACCTGCTATTTGTCAGGGTCTATGTTCATTTTGATGGAGGGTAAAGATAAAGGCTTTCCCAACATTGAAGAGTCCATCACAGTCAAAATGCTGAGGAGTTCATTTTACTGCTGGTTGGTGGTTTGGAACATTTTTTAGTTTTCCATATTGGGAACAATAATCCCATTTGATTTTCATATTTTTCAGACGGATTGAAACCACCAACCACTATCATATTACCATTATATTATTCATACGTATATTATTACTATCATTACCATATTACAATCATTATTACCATCATTACTATTATCATAACTATTATCACTATTACCATCGTATTTTTACACTATATAGAAAATATATTATAATATATAAATGCCGAGGAATTCATTTTACTGTTGCAGGGAATTGCAGGGATCATCCCTCCACGTGGCGACTCGATATTTATCCGAGGATGTTTGAAGATTGCGGTTGCGGTTACACATATTTATATTTAAATGCACACACACAATATATATATATATATATACTTGATGTATATAGATACCATTGCCATTGCAATTGTAATCACAAATATGCATATCTACTGTACATATCTTACAGAAATATCAGGCAGGAGTTTCCATACTTCCCAGATGCTAGGGGAAACAGCCTTATGAATGCATTTTGGTGTTGCTTTCGCCTCTGAAAGCTGATGCAGTGGCCAAAGCAAACAGCGAACATAACACCTCCATATCCCCAATGTATTAGCAGCTGGATGAGGCTTCGAATGCCATCAACTTCGCAGCGGTTTCCAACTTCAAAATAAGTTTACCTATCAGTTTAGCAAGGAGGACCTTGAAAATGTTCATCAGCTGCTGGGTGAGATCGCCCTGTTCGTTTCCGCAACTCTTCGGGCGCGGCGTTCCGCCTGGCGTTCGGTTGTTTCTGCTGCTGCAGCCTCCAGGCGCGCGGAAGGACTGGGTGGTGGTGGATGGCGGCTGAAGTTGGGCCAGTGGTTATGCTACTGGGTTCCTGCCAGGATATATATATATAATATATGTATATATATATGCACATGTATGAATACATAGATCATAGGCATCAATATATATATATATATATACACATAGATGCATATATATATATATATATCTATATGTATTATATATGCATACAATGATATTGGAATTATGAAGTTCATTTTATCGGTTCACCCGTGTAATCTACTAACTCCAGGCATCGTCCAAGTAGGACGTGTTTAAAGTTCCTGGGCACCCTGGGCACTTTGCAACTCCACGTGTGTAAGATCTTTGGACAACGCCAGTGTGCAGGCGCAATTTTATTGTAAGCCCAAACTGCGATAAACTCATCATCACTTTCTCGATCCCTTAGCTGTTCATGGTGCATTTCAGTGAAAGGTACACTTGTAGCCAAGTATCGGATCTTGAAATTGATGCACCTCAAAAATGACTTCCATGACCCTATATGGAGTCTCCCTTCTCGATTTGGTCAGGGGCACATGTACTATGAGGTGCGCGTAGGTGCGCGGAGATGGTGGGTACGGAAAGGCCTCCCAGCGACGGTGGACTCCAAGGAACTGAAAGGGAATGATCTGCCTGGCGGTTTAGTAATCCAGAGTTGACATTGTAGTTGACATTCTACCGGTCAGTTATATATTGAAGATGGGATGTCCTATATCCATGTTTTGCTCGTTTACTTCACTGAAAAGTCAGTTTGACTTGCACATTTCATAGTGTTTTTATGTGGCCAGCTCATTTGTCACAACCCAATTCAAATGGCTGCCCTAACTTGGGAGCCCCCCAAACAGTGGGATTCCTTTCTAACATGGAGTTTTTCTTGGGGGTGTGGTTTGACTTACAAAACTTGCTACTGACCATGTGCATGTGGCAAGTTGGGCTCGAAACTCCTGTCACTGACCTGTGGTGTGTTTCAATGGCGGCTCTGCTCGTGGCTGTGGTCTTGTGTCGGGTGGCAGCAGCCCAAGACTGGGCTGCAATCTATGAGAGTCACTGGGCCCGGACCTGGTCGATTGGTTTCGGGCCCCTGTTGTGGAAATGGGTTGTTGAACGACGACGATCTTATCATGAATTTTCACGAGATTTTGGGATGAGTAGCCAAGTCATATAGTTGTGAATTGGTTTGAACATGTTGTCCGCAACCTTAACGTTCGCCCAGACTCATGTTTGTGACATAACAGAACAATATGTTGATAGGGGAAATAATATCAACTTTATCTTCATGAGGGATCAACATTCGCCACCCCCTCTGAACAATACGTTGATTGGGATAATAACACCAACTTCATCTTCACGAGGGATCAAAATTCGCCACCCCCTACGACCAATCTTGAATGGGATAATAACATCAACTTTATCTTCATGAGGGATCAAAATTTGCCACCTCCTCAGAACAATATGTTGATTGGGGAAATAACATCAACTTTATCCTCATGAGGGATCAAAATTTGCCACCCCCTATGACCAATATGCTAAATGGGGTAATAACATCAACTTCATCTTCATGAGGGATCAAAATCAGGAAGGCGGGACATCAACTCCGGGCAAACGTCCAGGTTGCAGCGAACATTGAAAACGAGGGTGTTAAAGTTTCGACCCAGTGTTCTGGATGCTTCTAGATCCTATAGGTTCCTTTTCTTGGGGGGATGGAAAAGCCCACTAGCATCAAATTTAAGGCTGGAAATCAACTAATAACTAATAATTGTGGCAAACCCATTTTACTTCAACGACCCAGGGATCATTTTTCATTATATGTTGGGTTTACCACATTCTTGCCATGCAACTACTATCGTATAGCGAATCCCTTGAACTGTGACCCTTGTTTTGTCGGATTTGTTTGACATGTCAATCCCACTCTTGCTTTTAAGACGTTTTAAGTGCCTGTGATCAATTAGTGATACCGAGACCCCATGCCGCAACTGCGATTTGGTTTGTCGAAAAATCACTGCTGGGGGGCCACCGTCACCTCTGGTAGGTGTTTAGACATACCCTCGTTGATTGTGATTTTTCATGGAATAAAGGCGGATGGACGAAACAGAACCACACGCTATAATCTAGTGGCAACACTTGTCCCACGTTGTCCCCATGTTTTTGGTGATGTTCTCATTATTTCCATTCGCATGTTTGCGCGTGGTTTTCCCCCCGAGTTTAGCTGGTTCAACCCCAGTTCTTGCAGGTCACGCGTCTCCGGATCCCCGTCGAAGCTACGCTGCAATCGGTCGCATCAGTTTGAGTTTGGTCCGGCGCGAAGCAATGATAACCCCTTCGGAAATGACTTGGGTTTGTGCAGAAAGGTGGTGTCCAGAAAATACTCAAATTATTGGCTACTTGAATGACAATATAAAAAAAGCCTTCCAGAAACCTTAGCTCAGTATAGGATATCTTCATGTTGGAGGCTCAACAAAATGTGAATTTGCTGCAATACATATATAGAGCATATATATATATACATATGTTATTTAAGTATAGTTTTTTGTTTAGCAAAATATTGATGCTTGCAGTAATATAATAATAGTAACATAGATAATATACACTTACATATATAAATATATAGTTATACAGATATAAATATAATATGGCATAAATGCACACATAACTATATATATATAATATTATAATAGTAGTTGGATGGGGTCATACCTATCTTCCCTGTGTTGAATTTGCGCTAAAGCCACATCATTGCGATCGTGATATCACCATGTTCAACCGATGCGTCCGGTCCTTGCGGCTCGCAACGGCTCAGGACTGAACAATTTGCCCGATGGTTTTGAAATCAATGAGACCCTGAACGGCAGCATTCCCCTGACCATCGTCCCTCGGACCGGTGCTGGTGGTCCCTCAACGTTACGGGAAGTTCGGACGGGGTGCGGGAATAATTTTGAAGTGGGACGATAGAGGCACATGAAGTGTTACATTCCGATTTACCGTTGTTTTAACCATAGTTGTTTATAAATATTGATAGCATTTGATAGCTACTTTATAACGTCCTCATGTTTGAATGTAGGTAGGAGGTTATTGAGCTGCTTAGCTCCATTGGTGGTGGATGTACTCTTGTGGGGGCACCAATCGTTGAACTTCCATCAAATGGCAATCAATCCATGTCATTAAACGATGTCTCACTTTCAAATAAGAACCGCATTAAAGATACCTGGTTTAGCCCAGAAATTTAACGAACATTGCAATAGTAGTAAGTCGTTTGGGACCCCAAATATTAGGCTCAACAGCCGAGCACATTTTTAAAATTTGGAGAGTGTGTAACCGCCATTGGGCGTGTTGCCAATCCAATACGCTCCAACAGTAATCAGACATCTGCTCACCCATCCCCTTGAGAGATTTCGCTCACTGAGCACCTTCTATTCCATGGAATATCGGAATATCCAAGCGCTTACCAACCATTCACCAGCCATTTACCAACCTTCCCCCCGGACTTGCGACCATCTTCAGCCATCTTCGACCCTATAGGTGCCATCCTGGGACATTTTCCTGGGCTTCAGCGATAAGAAGAAATACATCAAGGGCCGCATGAGCATCGCCACGATCTACCCTGAGGAGGCCGCCGTGTTTGTGACAAATCCGGAGACCCACGGCGGCATCAAGGGGGGTTTACCACCAACACTTGAGAATTGACAGCGAACAAACCCAAGGACCAGGAGATTTTAAGCATGAATGTTACATATTGTAAGAACACACATATATATATATATACAATCATCATAATACATAACATACATTTGTAATTTTACAGCCAAATATGCATGCATAAATGCATGTATATATATATATATATATTTATATATATATGTATTAGATGCTTCATAGATATTTGCATATGGATTATTTGGCAAGTTTGCTTTTAAACCATCCTAAATTTTGCAGGCATGAACATGCGTCATTTGCAATAGCTGGTTGTAATATGACATATCTACTAAAATACTATAGACTAAACATTGATTTCACCGTTTGAAGACCCAGGTGCATATGTGTATATGTCAATGTCCATTTGCATTTGTTTTGCCATATTATTTATATATATATATATATATATATATGTGTCAGCATCAGCATCTGTGGTGGTGAACCTATGCCTATGCCGGTTTGCACATGTAAATGCAGGTGCGTGTAACATAGTCTATTGCCTATTTTTCCAGGGTTGCTCCAACATAACGGCCTTTGACCTTGCTTTGTTTGTGTGTTTATGTTGCGGCAGCGTGTTTTTGCACCTTTCGCCCCCGAAAACTCAAATGGGTGTATATAGTTTCTGTTGTGTTTAGAGCCAGTTCATGCTATATGTATATAATATATATATATATATATTCAAACGCTCGGATCGCGTCTTGATCAAATCGAACGAACAATAGGACAACCCAAACGTCCAAAATCAAAGAGAAAAGTGACACTTATGGCCCGCGCATGACGATGTAAATGTATATATATATATACGTGTTGGTTCATGTGCACAAGTTACACAATGATTTACATCATACACTGCTGAACTCTTAAAATTTACCTGTGGCTTCGTTCACCGTTCTTCGTTCCGTCGCTCCAGGAACATGGTCGATGTGCTGAACTTCGGCAGCGGTAGTGGTGACATCAATGTCATGAGCTCCTTGAAGATCTGGGATCCCAAGAGCGGCAAGACGGCCACCACTGTGAGCAAGACCTATGTGGGCGAGTTCAGTCAGTCGAACTTTCCATACGTTCCATGGATTTAACGAAGAATGGTGGAAAATGCCATGGGCAAATCTTAAGAAAGTCGTGGAGAATGGGGAATTTCATGATTGTTCCATGCAAAATTTGGTGGAACATGCGTAGAAAGTGTTGAATCACTGGCAATTTTGTCATGATTTTAGCCAACATGGTGATTTAACCAGCCAAGAATTAGGGTGAAGGTTATGACATGTTATGCCATTTCCAGGCTATAAGCCTTGTGTTTTTCTTGATTCATGGCACCGGGAAATACCTGGTGGCACTCATGGAGCTCAATGGCTTCAGAGAAGGGGTTTTCCCATTACCCGAAATGGTAAACATACAAAAAGCGACATAGAAAATGGCCCAGTCGAAATAGTGGATTTTCCATGGTTTTCCCATTAAACATGGTGATTTTCCATAGTTATGTAAACGTTTACCAGAGGGTAATGGCTGGAGGGTCATTGATTTGGCATATGTTGAAGAAGTTGAAATTCATGTAATACATGTAATTGATATGTGGGTTTAAGATTGTTTAAGCAGTACAAGTCCGGTTCCAGCAAAAGAAAAATAAGACATGGATATTTGTGTATGCCGGCTGGCGCACGGTTGGTGAATGGAATGGGTCGAACTGATTCGAATCGTGGCCAGACAGGACTGAGAAATTCAGGGCTACAGGGCTGACATTGCTTCAAAGATCTTCCAAGGTTTGCCACAAAATCTAAGATGAGCACAACACCACCATGTTGGATAAAGGAGTCCGTGTGCACAACATGAGGAACAGTATGACCATCCCAGAGAGTAGGTGGTTTTGGATGGTCTTGGCCTCGAGGTTTGGTGTTTCTACACCTCCCAAATGCATACACCTCCCAAATGGTGCATTGCCAAGTTCGGAGTTGGACATCTACCATGACAATCGGCTGTCCTTTGCTAAAGCTACAGTTTCTCATGTTTTGGTTGAAGCTGTGGCTCTTTGCGTTAAACAAATGCCACTTCATGACATCTATAAAAGATGCTTACGATTCAGAAAACGGATGTGGCAGTCTTAGGTTTCTTGGGGCATCTTGGGGCCATTTACCTTCCGGTAGTCAAACATACCCCACTTGCAGATGATTATGCCATTAATATTTCCATTTAGTTCCTAGATTTACGACACAGCCATGTTTGACGACTCCCACGGGTGTGGGGTGCTGCGTGATGCCTCCCCGCCACCAAGAACTTGTCATGCTATCCCTTTGACGTCAAGACGGTCCGCTTCCAGATTGGTCTTCAGAAACTTGGTCCAAAACACCACGTGATGTTGGGATGCTGTCAACAGCACCGGGTTTTATCATGGTCTATCATAAAGATTTATAAAGTGTCGTCACTCTCCATGATTCAACTCGCAATGGCAATGTTTCTTTTCCAGTGCTACTTCTTGAGTGCAGTTGGGATGTGGTTGTGTGTGGCATGTTTCTTGAGCCAATCCCCTTGACTTAACTATGTGTCCCGTGAGCATCGGGTACACCAACCATAGCCTTGATTGTGAACATCGGCACATTATTGGTGAACTGGTTCATATACATGTTCATGTACATACATATGTACATATACATATGTGTTTGTGCATGTTGTCCTCCTGCTGATTGATTGACAAACAAATTGTGGTAGCCCTGTTCTTCGATACCCATGGCATGCTGGCAAAGCTCACTCAAAACAATACACCTTATTTGAGCAGATGGTGTCACAGAGCATGATCATGCCCGTTTCACCCTTACTCTCAAACGTATTGTATTCTCCTTATTCTCTTGTTTTTCCAGTTAAAACCACCATGATCAATCATGTTCTCATTGTGTTCCTCCCGTTGCTTTCCCCATTGATACCATCCTAGGATGGCGATAGGCGAGGTTGCTTAACATGATAAGTCACCAACTCCCTAACACATCTAAGTAGTGGTTCAGTCCCAGTTTGGCTCATGATATCATCATTTTGGTTGGTTAATGAATCACTATCTCGGCTACTGAATCAGAATTTTGCGTGGTAAACTTCCCATTTTCATTATTTTCCTGTATTTTGAACATGGCAAAGAACAACCCCTGACTTATTGGACGATTCTTCCACTAAATTAAAGGCTTCATTGATTGGGGATTTCGCAGCCATGTTTGATCACCCGCGATTATATAACAACCATGATATCCATATAAAACAACATTAAACTACCATCGAACTTTGATGCTTGGTGATTATCTCAGTAAACTTGCTTCCATGTTCTACCTGTTTCTAACTATCACCATAAATAATTTATGATATACATTACCAGTACATCCAATGAGATCCTTATTTGTTGCTTAAATCCTGTTGAATCAGTATGAAATCCAATGAAATTTCAATAATTAAGTCTTCACTAAACTTTTTTTATTAAATCTCTGGCCAGGAAAACTGCCATATGAACCATATTGAACCATCATTGAACACATATATAAAAATGTTAACCTATATTAAACCATTTTAATCAATATTAAATGTAACCATATTAATCCATATGAAACCATATTATATAATCCATATTAAACCATATTATATAATCCATAACCATATTATATAATCCATATTAAACCATAAGAAATCATATTAAACAATCGCATTAAGCCTCCAATTGTTGGGAGGAATTCTTGCCAGGAAACCTTGTGGCATCTTCTACCGTTTGAACCTGGGCTGCGCAGGCGAAGGTGCGCGCCAGGTGCGAACCTGGGAGGATGGCACTGTGCGCACTTGCGCGTGGCCGGTGAATAGTTCCATGGCGAACATCATGCGACTAAAGCCGTGCCTTACTCGTGATTTAACGGGCTTTAACCGACAACAATGATGATTAAATGAAACTTTCACCAAAAAACAACGGTGATTTAATGGATTTACCAACAACAATGATGATTTAATGGGATTTAACCAGCAACAATGGTGATTTAATGGGATTTAACCAGCAACAATGGTGATTTAATGGGATTTAACCAGCAACAATGGTGAATTGGATTTAACCAACAACAATGGTGATTCAATGGGATTTAACCAGCAACAATGGTGAATTAATGGGATTTAACCAACAACAATGGTGATTCAATGGGATTTAACGAGCAACAATGGTGATTTGATGGGACTTTAACCAACAACAATGGTGATTTGATGGGACTTTAACCATGAATGAGGGTGACTTAATGGGATTTATTGGGGGTGCTGGGCGTTTGAGAACAACTGGCCAGACAACTATTTTCTAGTTCAATGAATTATGATGTTAATTCAGCCAGGTAGAATGGTGATTGAACCAAGAAAAGTATGGATTTAAGCATCAAGACTGGTGATGTTTTAATCCTTTTTTTGCTGAAGATGATTTTGTTCACCATTTTTCTACCATCTCGAAGGCATCGCCGAGGTAGTCTTCTGTTTTTTCAAAGAGGGCAACGGAAAATCCATCATTTATAAAATTATGAATGATTTTACCAATGAGCACTCGAATTTATTGATTTTTTTTCGGGATTTCCAATTGCCACGCGCCGGAGGGTACATAGATGTTTTTTTCCCCCCATGGCACCCTGAACAGCAAATCCAAGGTTCCTACGTGGGCTTCGACTGGGAGGAATTCAGGCAAGGAAGTTGGCGCCAGTTGTGATGGGACAAGGTGAATTTAGTGTGCAAACCGGTGGGTAAATCAGTAAATGTTCATAGCTGATACAATAGTAATTAAAGGTTATGTCCTAGTTGATTATAGTTAATTCAGTTCGTTACTATAGCTATAACTAATCCATTACCAAGTCCATCACCAGGGTAAATGTTAGTTAGTACCTCTGTTCTAGGAATTTTGTGTTGATTCAAGCACCCAGTTGATCTGGTGTTTTGGAAGCGCGGTTGGGACTCGGGACTCGAGGTGACCCCATGTGAAGCCAATGACAAAAATATTGACACAATCTATTCACCGCACGTGACCATGGCATAGATCAAGAGAAAGAGTAAGAATAAGGATCGTAAAATTGTATATGTTTATATTTTCAGATATATACATATATATATGTATATATAAATATATTTGTTTAAACTTCACAAAATGGGCATGATCAACCCCAATCAGCAATGTGGCTGCTTAAGGCAAATTATTTTTATGTGCATCGTTCTTTTTTTGAGCGCAGTTTGGGAACCTTCACGTGGGAACCCTTTCTTTTACCAAAAAATAATTCCAAAATGATCCAAAATGAACATATCCTGGAATTAAAACAAAAATAATTCAATCATTTGTTTGGGGAGAGTGACCTTGCTGAAAAGAATCAGATTTCAATCTCCAGTTGCTTTCTGAAATGGTGCCCAATGATCAGGGTAATACCACCCATTTGGTGCTGAATTGCTGCAGATTTGGTTCATTTGCCATAAACCATCCCCAATTGGTAGCTTTATGGCAGCCAGGGTTAGCCACATGATTCACCATCCAGTTTTGCGGGTTGACATATTTTGACCCATACCCATTGTTGCAGGATCAAGCCCTAGATTTCCGTGCAGCTGGAGATGGTGTAACATTCATCTCTTCTCGGGCGATATGTTCAGAGATGGGTCCTTCATTTAAATGTTTAGTTGGTATGAAAAAACATTGAAAAACAACGATTGGGGTACGCATTCCTGTTCGTTTTCGAGATATTTGCAGTGTGAATCCTTCCGGTTAGGATCCACGCCCTGCCCGGGCGGTGGTGAATTCACCCCAATGATGGAGGGAAAAGGGAAATGATAAGCAGAAGAGGGTTACCCTCCGGTAATCAAACATAGCCACGGAAAATGATCATGCATAGATGATTGCTCATGTTTTTCTGTTTTTTTTGTGCATTAAAACTTTGATTTATATATATATAGGGGATTCAAATTGCCACGCTTGATTGCCAGAGGGTAAATGGATATTTCTACTCATTGCTGCTTCTATCCTGCGACAGCAACCTTGATCATCGATCATCATCCCAGCCACATTGGCCAATGAGCAGGTGCGAGTTGCACAACAACGCCACCCTGGATTGCGAATCTGCGCTGTGCGGTTTCAGCCTGATGTTCTAAACAAACTCAAAATTGAACAGGAGAAAACTATGGGAACACTGCCACTGCATTTTCAATATATGATCTTCGCTGTGTGGGGTGTGGAGAATAGTATCCGAAACTTGTGCCCCTTCTATAACCATCACCAAATACGACATGTCTCCCAGCTCCCTGTGTTGTGATCAAACATTGCATGCGTGCAATCAGAATATCATCTATGCATGAATGTTTCAATTGGCTGTGTTCTCTCAAGGTGAGACTCCCCAGTTCCAAGTTGGTTAATATACTCCCATTCTACCATAAAAAAATCGCTACCGTTCGGTGGTCCCACCTTGTAGCGAGGAAGATTTGAATAGCGGATGAGGAACTTTGGTGAAGTCAATGGATTTTGGGGTTATAACTAGCAAACGTTGAGACATGGGTGTGTCTTCTTGGTCATGTTCATAGGGAAATTATCAACAGCAACTGGACTACCACCAGCACAGCTCGGGCAGGAGAGGTAGAGAGAGAGAGGGAGAACTAGATTTGGAGGGTTTTCCCATGACTTTCAGACACACCAGATGGAGTTTCAACCCAGTACTGTAATATTATATATATGGAGGTTTCCTGAAATATAGGTACCCTTAAATCATCCATTTATAGATGGATTTTCCCTTATAAACAATCCATTTTGGAGTACCCCAATTTATGGAACCCCCCATACGTTTAATTTTGGGGTCAAATCCTAATTCTTGTTGATTGATCTATATCCATTAACTAGCCAGCACCATCGCCCAGGAAATGACGGGGACCCGTAAGTGGTCCACCCTCTTGCAGACTTACTTGTGGCCCTCCATTGTCTATGGATTGATGGGTTTCTGGGTGCGTTTATTCTGATGTTAATGTCAGTTACAGTACATCCTCATTTGCACCGGTTAAATTCGGACTTTTCGCTAGTTAAATCCATTCTTTTCGGGTAATTTCAGAACAGTTTGCGTTGGTCATATCATATTTGCGTGTTTTGATCACATTTTTGTCATATCTCCCTTGGTGCTGGCTGTGTTTTGTCTTAGTTGAATTCCGATGATTGCTGGCTAAAGCCAAATATTTGCAAGATCCGTGGTTTTCATGGCCATGGTCTTTGTAGACAGCTAAAGTTCATTACAGTCCAATGTTTGTTGATTCAATCATGTTAAATCCTCAGTCTTGCCGGTTCTATCCAACATTGTGATGGTTAATTCACGATTAAACCATCGTTGTTGATAGTTCAACCATCATTTATGTGTGATGCTCAACTGAAATCATCAATCCACATTTTTGGTGATTACATCCCCGTTCTGGCTGGTTCAATCCCAATGTTTAACGCTACATCACCATGATCCAGCTTAATTTATATCACCATGTTCAGTGCATTTGATGCAAGAATCAATGTCTTTTAAACGGTGAAATCATTATTAGGGATTGTAACATGATCATGTTCCTGTGTAAAATCACCCTTTGTGATGGTAAGAATCCTTGTTTTGCTTCGTCAAATTCCCCCGTTTGTTTCGGGTGATCTCGCCGAGGCTTCCAGGCCTTCGCGTTGGGCGTGAAACTCGCCATGCCACGCGTGGCGACCACGATGCTGGCGCTGCTGTCCTTGACGAGTCTCAGGAATCAGGCCGGGGGTACCATTGGATGGGAAAATGGTGGTGTGACATAGGAAAACCATAGGAAAATGGTGGTTTAATGGGATTTAATGGGATTACCCTCTGGTAAACTAACAATTTGCTGTGGAAAATCACCATTTTTGATGGGTAAATCATGGTAAATCAACTATTTCGACTGGGCCATTTTCAATAGCTATGTCAGCTATGTTAAATTACCAGAGGGTAATGGGAAATCATCCGCTCACCTGGGGATATAATGGTTACTGATATATATATATATATGTGTGTGTGTGTGGGATATATTAATAGGATTATGGTAACTGATATAATGCATTGGATTTATCAAGTCTAATTTCCCATCAGGTCAATGGTAACGAATTATGGTAAATGTCAATGTCCATTAATAGTGATTTTATCGTAAGAGTAGTGATTTTACCACTGGGATCATCCACCATGCAGTCTAGCTGATTTAATGAACTGACTAGTTCATTTAATAATGCTAGTAAAGCAATAGTAAATCACCACTAAATTTACCATACATGCGTGGTATAAACCATCAATCCATATGGAGGAACATCGCACTAAGTAAGTCTCTCTTAAGTGGGGTATCCCATTTATAAATGGCGTGTAGCTTTTGACCCCAGTGGCTAACCAGTTACTAGGAGTGAGATGATCCTCCAAGAAAAAATGTTTGATTCCTAAACTGTCCATTTGCATTCGTTACCCTCCGATATTCAAACATGGTTTGCTGGAAAATCCCTCATTGAGAGATGTATTTCCTATCAACCTCCGTTTTGATAGGGGATTTTCCAGCCAGCCACGTTTGATTACCGGGAGGTAAGCACCTTTGGCATATAGCGGTTACTCATCTCAGGAACCATTGAGATCCCTTGAGTTTATAGTTTATATTGTAACGGCTTTGTAATGGTAATATAGGGGTGACAGCCATTGGGTTTCTACTTGGTTTTGAAAAGATGTCCTGGGACTTATTGGGGACAAAGTCATGGGATTTCTAGTGGTCTTGGGAGGTGGTTTGAGCTCAGTGGCTAGGGAACCCTACACCGAGAGTAAAGTTGGTGTCGCAGAGCGTGTTTCTAGACATATTTATTCTTGATTAATGAAATTAATTGGAACTGCTTGCGGTTCAATGGGGTTAGGTCTAGTATGATTTAGCCATCAATAATGATGTTTAGATAACAATCAAGGAATGGTGATTTGTGACCAGTTGTTTCATGGTATTAATGGGGGATAGCAATAGATTCGATTTTAGATATATAAGTTATAATTAAAGGTGCTGATGATTCTTGATAATTAATTAACGGTTTCCATTCGGTTATATTTGTTTCTACCTAGACGTAATTGAACCAATGGGTCATACTTTCTCGTGCTATATTGGTAGTTGCAGCCAGTGGGTTTATGTATTACATACATACGTAGTGATACATTTTTTTGGTTTAAAAGCAATGGGTATGTACATAGATATGATCTAATTGGGGGTTGATATGGAAAGGAAGACAACGAGGATATAAAACAATAGCATGAGGTAATTTTATTTGTGATTATCCTAAAAAAATGGTGGTCTGACATTGCAATATTATGGGGATATCATGGGAATACAAGTGGAATAAATAACCAACCATTCGGAAAATTTACCCTTGGTATGAAGTACCTTTCATATGGACCCTCCCAATCCATGAAAAGATGCAATATTTAAGCAGGGTTTCTAGGGGCGTGTTTACCAACACTTTATGGAAAATTGTGAGTCAATCGGTGTAATTAATAGTAAAAGATAAAATAGTGGTTTAAAAGCTTGAACATGTGGATTAGCTATCAACTAGTTGGGAATTCACCATAGGATGCATTCAACAATTGGGATATGCCAGGGTTTGCCAACAATATATAGGATAACAGGGGAATAGAACAGGGACATACTGTGACGGATTTGATGGTTAAATCCCAGGAAATTCCTGCTTGTTCATGGTTAAATCCTCCTTTTTCTAAATTACCCCTAATTATCAAGATTCCATTTGATTCGTGTTCAGAACCAATGTTGATTGCTGGTTGGTGATAGTAGAAATATATATATATATATATACAGAGCTAGAATCTGGTGATCAAATTGCTACCAGTATAGCTTTTAATGTTGTACTTGGATTGAGCTATAGATCGCCATACAAACCATATAAACATATATAAACCATATATACTACTATATGGTAGGTAGTTCATTGTTCATTGGAAATAACATTTAAACCATAGCACATTTACATTTAAAAACATTGCTGTCATTATTTTTAGTTTTGATAATAATTCTGCACCATTATCCGGGTCGGGTAAACTTTCCAATTAATTCATACTGCCCAATGATTATCAGAAAACCGATTTTCTTAAAGCATGTAAACCATGTGTACAGCCATATTATTCATGACAACTTGCACAAAAACCCATGGTGACTACCTATTTGATTCAGCTACCCAGGTCATTGCTTTGCTCCCCGGCTCGGGCTCCACCAGCTGGATGGAGGAGATGGCGAGCTTGGCGAGAAAAGATGGGATGAACCGGGGGGTGAACCTCAGATTTCGGAGGTTCACCAGATTTTTTTCTGGTGATTTCCATGGGGATTTTTTTCTGGTGATTTTCTGGTGATTTTTTTCTGGTGATTTTTCAATGATTTTCTGGTGATTGGGATTCAATGGGGATTTTCCATGGGATGTATTTCACCAAGTTGGTGAAGTTCACCGGTGGTCACTCGGTGAATTCTATGGTGCTCATGAGCCAACAATTCACCAACCTGGGACGCATCACCCCTCGGTGATCCCCAAGGATCAGATGGTGAATCATATTAATTGCTATTGTTTTGATATTGTTTTGACTGTTATTTTTCCTGGTTGGTGGTTTGGAACATGGATTTTATATGAATTTATGACTTTCCATATTTTGATAATACCCCCAACTGACGAACTCATATTTTTCAGATGGGTTCAAACCACCAACCAGGCTGTTGTTCAATGTGTTTTAATGTTAGTCCATGCTAATTCCTGATTTTGATGAGTGAACTAGTTGAGCCTCACAATTTAGATTTCCAGCGTTTGAACATGTGCGGGTGTTTGCCCTGCATGTGGGCGTAGTAAAACATGGTTTTTCAACAGGTTCTTCACTAAACTGATTAGTTTGTTTCTGTTTTTTTTTGATTTCTTGTGGATTAGTTTGGGCAGTAACAGATGGTTTTGTTTGTGTTTTGTTGTTTGTTTACTGTGCTTCTTTGTTCTTTATGTTTTTTTCTCCCGGTTTACATTGTCTTATGTTTGCTTGCGTTTGATGTGTCGCTGTGTCGCGGCGAATGGTTTGCCATAGTACAGGTGCAAGTAAGTACAACGGTCTTTCCAGTTTCCACTTCAAATTTCAGTCACGTATTGTAACTAGCTGTAAATAGCTACAGGCGGGCGCCCACTTCAAGTATTTTTTTTAAACATAGAATCAGTTAGGGATGATACTGCAATCATGAGAGAGAGATATATATAATATAATAAGTTCCCAGATTAAATTAAATCCCCATATTATTCCATGATCATCCGAGAACTTTCCATACATGTCACATTCTATTGGATTTGCCTCATAAATTACACCCCCTAACTTTAAGATGGAACCCCAAGAATTGCGTTTGGATTTTCAGAAGGTTAAGTTCTACTGGAGACAAACATTTTTGGTTCCATGTTGAAACAAGGGGGTAGAGATTCCTGAGATTCAGTGGGAGGAGTACTTCTTGATTGCCATCTCCTTCATGTTTCTGAACCTGGTCGGCCATGCAGCTTCCTTCCATCTTGATGCCATTGGTCGACATCACACGCAGAAGATGGTCAACAAGCTGCTGGGATTGTTTTTTTTGATGGGTTGCCCATGCCAAGCCTCGGCCGTTGATATGGGGAAAACAACGGCTTTACATGGGGACACATGAGAAATTCAGAAGAGAATAGACATTTACCACTATTTTACTAGGGTTTACCTTTTTTGCTATTCTATCTTCTTGGGGATTGCTACATGTCTTTTTTTTAATCTGGAGGAGCCAGATGGGTGGTTCGATGCCCTTGGGCCCTCATATCGGGGGGGTAGGGCCGCCCAGATATAGTCTCATATGGAAGATGCGGCCAGATTTCGAATCCTGAAGGTGTGACCGCATGGTTTCTTCCATTTCGATTGTGAAGGTGTGCCTCAATTGTTTTACCCCTTTATGTTACGGATGTCGGCTGGTGAACGGCAGGTTGATAGTTTGGTGGCCAACTTTGGTGAATGATTGACGGCTGCTTCAATGAGGTTCTATCTTGTTGGCATTTTTTGGCGGACTGTCTTTTGTTGCTTAAAATATAACCTGTTTGTAGTGTCATGTTTCTGGGATTAAGCATGCGAGCACCTAATCTATCAAGAGCTCCATGTACGTGTGTGCATGTGTACATATACACACACATATTGTGTATATATATATATATATACATATTCAAGTAATATATATATATATATGTATCTACATAATACACATGTAAATAGTGCACAAATAAGTATATATGTATACATGCAAGTAGCGTAAAACATATAAATATACATATGATTATACATGTGTGTGTATACGTACGTAGTATGTGTATGTGCAATTGTATACAGTATGTGTATATATATATATATGCCTATGTCTTTGCATCCCTCCCCCCTGTGGATGTGGTGGGGTGTGGGTAGCGTGGGTGGGGGGTAACCCCCCAATACCATATGGAGTGGGGGGGGGCCAAGAACACGGGACACGGGACCACATACATATATATATATGTATATATATATATATATATGTATATATATATATATGTATGTATATATATATATGTGTATATATATATGTGTATGTATATATATATATATATTTGTGCGTATATGTATACATACGTGGCACATCAGTTTATCTAAGCCCCGCCATGCTCTGACCTTTTCTGTTGGACCATGGCTTGGGCACAGGTTCAATCTCTGGGCCATGTTATGCTTCTTCATCCTGGTGGTAACGGCCCGGCTGCACGTGCGTAACTGCCCAGTGATTGAGCCCGCAGTCACCTTGACCATGACCTTGCTGATGATTTTAGTCACTGGGACGAGAGGAATTTAGGCCATCTGGTAGACCAGCATAGCTATGGACAATCCCCATGTATAGTTGATTCAGCTTTTGAAAAAACTGATTTTCCATAGCAAACTACTAGTTTACCGGAGGCTATCAATGAAATTCATGGTGGCGCAATGGGATATAATGGGGACAAGACGATGGTTCCACCACCCTAGAAGTGGATGACGGGAAAATCTACAAAAAACCTCTCTCTCTCTCTATATATATTATATTTAGAGGTAAGAAGCATGGTTTCTAAATTTTCCCTTGAACCACTCCATTGATAGTCCCGGAATCTGGTGCACCATGGAATTTGCGGTGGAGCTTGAAGCAACCCCCGTGTCGGTGACACAATAACAATGGATTCTTAGGGACTTATAAACAACCGATTGTTTCAATGGGAATTTCATCACCCTAAAATAAGTACGGTACTGCACCATATATCTCCATATATAAGGCCGTATTTTCTAGGGAATATTCCCTCACATAGCCCTTACATAGGCCTAAAAAAATGGTAAGTCCCTCACCGAAATGGGGTGGTTGAGGCCCAATGAGTGGTGCACATAGATTCAACAACCATTGTAGCTAGAATATGGCCTACCCTCCAGACCCTCCAGCAAACTATATATTTAACTTAGCTATGATAGAAAATCTTCATTTATAGATGATTTAGCCTTAAAATTGGACATTTTCCATAGCTATGTCAGTTTACCAGAGGGTAATACATAAAATTTGCAACATGACATTATTATGTCATGTATATCAGCCATACCATATCAGTTATACTCATCAACCACCATCAGCCATTGTGACGTTTCTTTGCCTCCAGGTGACGATACCACAACCCAGTATTTCGCAAACTAATCATTACTCAAAACTCTCAAAACCATGATAACTGTACCATCCGGCAATCAAATATCGCAATTGGACATTTACCATTTATAGATTTTATAGAAGAATTTCCCATTAAAATCAGCATCGATAGGTGATTTCCAAGCAAGCCATGCTTGATTGCCATTCACTGGAACAATAGCCCAGGTGACAAAAGGCCCAAAAATCAATCCACGACTATTCACTGCAAACAGAACATCAAGCAACATTCTGCCTAGCATTTCTCCCAGGTGACCCCGATTACATCACCATACATCGTCATTTACCCACCATTTGCCCCTCATTTCCCATGTTTCAGCCAAAAGCTACCCCCAGGTGACACTGTCCGTCCTGATCTTCCTGGTGTGGTACCACCGCTCCGCCTTTCGCGAGGCCGGGCGCCAGTTGACCCACCAGATGGAGGAAGTGTTGCAGAAGGGCCCCAGCGGACACCAACCACACCCGGACAACGTCTGAAAACCACAGCAGGGAGGCAAAACCAGCCAATTCTATTAGGCGATTTGACATGAGTTGATGCGATTCAACCGGAAGATGTAGATTTGATCGGGGTTTGACCTGCAAAAAACGGTAACGAAGTAATACAATTCAAGAAAAATCACTATATATTAACAGCCAATCATCGGAGATTTCCATCCTCCACAAAAAGGTTGCGGCTAGGACCTCCGGTCCTAGCCGCAAGGACAGCCCAGGGGCTTCGATGACCGCCCAGGAGTGGGTCAAGACAGAAGGCCTTCATTTGAAGGACCATATCGAATAGACAAATCATTTGAGCCAATAAAGATAATGTCAACCCCGGATTAATAAACCATGGTTTATTAATTAGGGGGGTACTCCTCCAATAGTCATTATCTGATACTTAAATGGTACCCTCCCAATTAAACAGCCTAGGGGTTTATCAATCCAGGGTTGACATTACCATTGTTGACATGTTTTTGTTTTTTTTCCCCACCTGCCAGGTGAGGGTTTTTAGATTTTATGTCAGTTGCCTCCTCCTCCTCCTGCCTCGTCCTCCTCTCGTCCTCCTCTCCTCCTCCTCCTCTCCTCCTCGTCCTCCTCGTCCTCCTTGTCATCCTTGTCGTCCTTGTCGTCCTCGTCGTCCTCGTCGTCCTCGTCGTCCTCGTCGTCCTCGTCCAACT
>Ga0126342_10001491_pt1 | contig 33155 bp, 32 predicted proteins | sample Cyp1metagenome_FD_92528 | JGI IMG/M metagenome (GOLD analysis project Ga0126342, IMG submission 92528) | Coral microbial communities from Lord Howe Island, Old Settlement Bay, Australia - Cyphastrea 1 metagenome | ecosystem: Host-associated > Invertebrates > Cnidaria > Coral ...
CAACTTGCTTCCCTTCCAAAGAGTGATAGCTTCATGTTTCGCAAATGCCTGCTTCGTCTCCAGCGCCCCGGCCATGAATGTCAGAATATCATGATATAATACAATATATATATATATATATATATTATAATATATAATATGTATTTTTATATATATAATTAATTATAATTATATATATACTTATATTATCATTCACTTGCATCAACCTTTTTCAGAACATTTCAGAACTTTGGGGCTTGCTGGGACGTTCTTGACAGTGTGGTTACTGAGATGTGCTTGGCTTGTGTGAAATCGTGCTTGGGCCCCCTCACCCAAGTGTCCGCCGAACAAACGCATTCAGAATGAAAACAATTGAATAGAGAGACGTGGCCACTTGTGCCCGCAGTGACACCCCAGCCCATTCAAATCCCAAGAAGCGTCATGACGCTGCCAGTTGAAGTTAAAATTTCTGAACACCCTTGTGTGCTATGGAACATCTGACGAGCGATGGAGAGCGACGGTGGTGTACATGACAAACGTTACAGTACTTGGATGTCGTGAGTCAATGTCAGTTAATTGCTATTTGACCGGATGTGATTTTGATATTCCGTGGCAGGACGCCTGTTCCCTTGCATTGCCTTTGTCACAGAAGCAGGGCGATGAACAGCCCTGAGACTCTCCTTAGACATGATCCTGCGGTTTGGACTTTTATATATGTCAAGTGGCCGGCAGCCCCAACTTATGCAGCTGCATGGATTTCAAGCTAGAGTTCCAAGCAAAGCGCAAAAGGAGAGCGTACTGTAAACTGGTAGAAAACAAAACAGCGAGAGAGAGAGAGAGAGAGAGAGAACAAAGAAGAAGTTGGTGCGGACCTAAGACAGGACCAGGATACGTCTCGCATTTTGTCCAGACGGAATAGGCCGCAAATCTATATATATATATAATTCCCTTGTGAGAGCAAGTACCGCCAGATGTGGATTGCTTTGACATGCTTGGACATTGGTTGGTGAAGCTGAAGCTGATAACCACTGTAAAGTAGCCGTAGTGTCACAGCGTCTAAGTCTCAATCGACTTGCAAGTATCAAGGCTGGGTGTCAGTTGAAGTACCCAGTATGGATGAGTATGGAACAAAGACCACCGGATTGGTTCCCGTTTGCTCCACTTTGCTCCACTGTGCTCCACTGTGCTCCACTGTGCTCCTCGTCGTTCACAACTTGCTTTCCTTGCCTTTGTGAGATGGACTCCTTCGCCACTCTGGGCTCTGAAGGAATTGATCCCTTGGTTGGGAGTTGAGTGGTCCATTCTCATTATTTTGACAAGCAACGCAGCAACGCTTTGTTGGCGGAACCCGTTGGATGCTTCTTACGTTTCTCAAAATGTTTTATGCATGTGCTCACTGCAAATACATTGACAGAGAAGCAATAGTACATCAGTGATGAAGGTAGTGGGTAAGTTGCACACGCATCATTTTTCCACCTCTTAGCTTGCACGCGATCACCGAAGGGTCCAAAGCGCTTTGAATTGTCTTGAAAATAAAGCACTCTGGTTTCATCACGATCAAAAACACAGAAGCAAAGCAATCGTTGCAGGACCCATTCTGACTGCATGTAATTTCCGCAGCATCATAATTCTTCTCGACAAGGGCCCGGGACCCTTTCCTAAAAGGTTGGCTGCCTGGCTTGGAACACCCCTCATTGGGAGCGAAGCCTTTTTACACAGGATTGCTGCCGAGGCGGAATCGAGGCGAGTGAGAAATCGAAAGCAGCTCGGCACACAGAATTTTCATGGTCGGGTGTCACACCGACTCACCATGCATGTAGGTAATATGGTAATATCTTGTAATATACTATAATAATTAATACGTATGTTTATACATGTTTATACTGTGTGATACGTGAAATTGTTGATCTCATCATACATTGTCTACTCATATCCAAGCACTCTTGGAATCTTTCAAGGGGACCAAACACACAGAATGCCCACACCGGGCAATGTACTTGCTGTGCTACTTGCCCCGGATGCAGGTGTCTTTGACACCGAACGCGATCTAGTTTTGACTGAGCATCTCGACAAAGCTTCAAGAGTTGAAGTCTGCTGATGTCCGTTCACTTCAGTGCCGTTCAAAGTTCTTTACATTTCGAGCCTCAGAGCTTCGAGATGCTTTGAGGAGTCTAAGCATTGCAAGTGCATGAGCTAAATCAGTGGCAGCGGAATTCCCAAAGAATTCCGCGCCTTTGCTGCGATTGGGAACTCCGGGAACCCCCAAAGCACAAAGCGGCTGACCGGATTTCACCGGATCTTTTTAAAATCCACATCTCAGAGATCTCAGAGCTCAAACGAGAGGAAGAGCGCAGGCCTCCAAACAATTCCAAACATGTCTCTGTTGCTCTGATGTGGTGTGAACTCATGGTGCTTTCTGTCCTCTGGACTTTATGATGCAAAAGAGATGGGAAAAAATTCTGATAAAAGCGTATTTGACATTTAGTACGATATCTATTTTGCATTATATTGCAATAGACAGAAAGTCTGAAAGAGCGAGTCAAACAAATAAGCAAATATGAATAAATGTGTATGAACAATGATAAAAATATTAGATATGCATGCATATGTCGTGATCATGTGCTACGAACATCTACATGCAAAGGGATGCCCAGCAAGACTGGGCTACATCACGTCACAGCGCTGATACACCATCCTACATTGAAAAAGTAGGTACTGGTGAAATGTATGCAGGCCTTCATCCACAAACATACATGCCATGTGAAATTACACATCAATTCAATACATTGGAAGCGTTGGAGGACAGCACTGATAACACATGCAAAGGCAAGCAAATGCTTGCACATGCATTACATCCAACATCATCCATCATCATCCATCATATCCATCATATCCATCATGCAACTAAACACAGAGTCCAGTCTTCAGTGTTGAAGCCATATAAAATCATATAAACATGATTAAACATGGTGATCAGATGTGATCAGGGTGAACATCATGCAACAATGAAATTGCAAAAATGCCGTCTTCTAATTTACTGTACGTAGTACTATAGCAGAAGTATAGTAGTCAAAAGAAGTAGGTGGGTGGGTGGCACTGACCCATATAACCTAGTGCCAATGAGCGAGAAAGGAGTGTATCACACTGGTGCAGATTCGTATTGTGTATGTTGGTGTGTGCCTGGGAACATGAATTCAAGACAAACCTGCATCAAACACATCTTGAAAAGAATCCCGAGGAAAAAATGACTTCAATGACTACAACATGGTCACCTTACAAAAATATTGATTTGACCAAACCATGCCAAATTTATCCAAATCTACTGTATATACGTAAGATGACAAAAGCCCTGTAGACAGCAGCTCACAGCCCTACAAAATCGACAAAGAGTTTGAGTTCTGCATCATCATTGCGAGCCAGGGACGAGATGGGCTGAGATGGGCCGAGCCTCACATGCCAGGACTCGACCCAGAAGAGCAGCCCACGTTCCGCGGCACTGTGTCTTTTGTCGCAGCTGCACGAGTGACTTCCTCGGCGCCGACAAAAAATATAGACATAGACCATCAACGAGCTCAGGATGAAACAGCGGGAAATCGTAGGAAAATGTCGGAAACAAGCATGCGTTGACTTTCTAGCATAAAAATAGTTTGAAGATGTGTGACGAAGAAATTGAGACACTTTCACTGTGTGCACACGGAATGGCTTGAAGATGCTTGAAGATGCTTGAAGATGCTTTGAGGCTTCCTGCTAGTAGCTGATACCCCTCTAAGGCCAAATCCAGCAGCAGAGATGGCATCGAACTCAATTCGTCGAAGGCCGTGGTGTAGGCTACCTGCATCATCATCTGAGTCCACATCAGGTCGAAAGTTATCAAAAGAAGCGCGTGGTTTAAAGAAAAATCATGGAGCTCCTTCGAGCTATATAAAGACTTGTGGAAGGTCATCTCCTGTCAAGACTTCTCATCCAGAGTGAAGAACCCACCCACATCCAGGATGCCGGCTCCTTTAGCCGTCAAGAACCCCCCCTCCGCACCTGATCGAAATTCTTGAGGATAAACGCCAGGCAGTAGCGCTTGAGCTCTTGTGCTATGTACTGGTCTGAGTGACCTTTGGTGCCATCAAGCCATCTTGACTGAATCTTTCAGACCATGAAGCTCTGCCAGTGTTGCCGACATGTTGACACCAGAGCAAGAGCCCTGCAGACTTGCTTCTAATGCCTACAATACCCATCAACACCCCACAACTCTGCATGTTTGGTGCACTTACAGAGTACCCTGCAGTGCTTTAGTATTTCATAGATAATATTATCTTATACATTTGATCTCTGCGGATATCATTGAAGACAACATACTGAAAGTGTTCTCCATGCTATTCAGTGCTAGCAAGTTGTTTGAATTTTCTCCCAGAGTGCCCGGCGAAGCAATGCACAAACATTGTCTATTTCCACGCTGTGCATGAGAACCTCAATCCAAAAGAAAAGCTTTTGGTGTTACTTGTTCTCTTCTTTTCATGCCTTCACAACGATCTGAGGTATTCTGATGTGCTTTGCTTACACATGGGTAAACTCTGGTAAACTCAATCAAAAACGTAGACAGTGCCTCTGCAAAGCACTTCAACAAAGACATACAAAGACATCCATGAATCATTTCAGCGGTGAACTGCTTCTCTTTCTTGGTGTCCGCACATTTTCGCAGACGTGCTTCAGGCCTTGCCAAGCAATGCCATCTGCCCATGCTCTCTAAGACTGTACGTACATCACAGGAAGGGCTGCAAAAAGATAGACCCTCAGGTGAAGCACAGGCAAGTATGGCCAGATTATGGCTGGATTATGGCCTGCTGGCGGGCATCTGAAACCTCTGGTGATTGCCTTGCCGATTGCAGTTCTGGCATTGCAAAGGCTCCGGCCATCCAAGGTGTAATGATCGGCGAGGCCCAACACCTGTGCAGCTGGCAGGTCCAATTGGCCGATAGGCGAAGTAAAAGTAAAGCTTCACTGAAAACTTAGTCAACTTAGTGAACAATTAATTGAACAATTAATTGACAATAAAATTCTTGCCTGCATAAGCATGCTGTCACTTGGTCACTCTCTGCATAGCTCCCGAGGGGCAAAGCATGGCAAAGCATGGTGAGTCTGTGGCAAGTCTCAGGCTGACGGTCCGCCTCCGTGAGATGCTCTGCAGACAATTCCCTCGGAGCATGACCCGTGTAGAGCCACTCCTTAGCCCAGCGCAAAGGTCACAAAATGTCACAAGATGTCACAAGATGTCACAAGCATGATGTAAAATTCTGATCGATCTTCGTTGAATCATGTTGATCCCCATTCAGTAAATGCAGTAACATGAATACAAAATAATACAAATCATACAGTAAGTCATGGAGTAAGTGAGTAAGTCGTACATGATCTGAACATCTCAACGTGGCAATATGATTCAGCGAGTTCGTCGAGTCCTTAACAAGTCCTGCTGGGCTCTGTGACCAACATGGCGGAGAAGGCCACGTGGCTCCACTGTGGGATTTCGATCTCCGCCTCTCGGCTCTCGACAAAACGACCTCCGGCGAACATCGCCTCAGAAACAGTCGATACATTTCGATACACTCCTAACATCTCCTAACATCTCCTAACATCTCCTAACATCTCCTAACATCTCCTAACCGTTGCAACACTCGTGGCTCCACTGAGACGACGATATTATGAGATGTCAAAAAATATCATTTGATATATTCTGATATCGGTGTAAAACATGTCAAACAAATGTGAAGACATGTGAAGACAATGACGTGAAAGGATCGGTATTGGTAGTTCGGCCAACCAACAAACACTTGCAGGAGCATTGTTTGTTTTCAAGTTGCAATTGGCCAACCCTGACGGATGTGGACTACAATCCTTCAAACGTACAGCATTGTACAACAGTCCACAAAGGAATGAAAGATTGTGATCAATGACAACCTGTAGCGCTTCCAGCGCGAGGTTGGATGGGTTTCCCACCATCATGTCCTTCCTTTGTTTTTTTTTGTGCTTCCAACCGTGGCTGCACCATTCCATTCTTCCCACATCTCTTAACCAAGTTCTCCAGCTGTTGCTTCACCCAGGTCACAGCTAAAGCTTTCCAATCCAAATGATCCAAATTTGTATGAGGTCCATCACTTGGATGAGGTCTTCCTACCTTTGACAGTGTGTTGTCCACCTTTAGTTCTTCTGGTGATTCCCTGCTCCTACATTTAAATATATGCCAGCAAGCAGCCCTGAAATGCTCACACTGGGCGACAAGGATGGCCTGCCATACCGTGCAGAAGCTGACCTTTTACAGAGACGGTATCACCACAAAATTACAGTAGATGTCTCGAGCAACGTCCGGCAAAAAAAACAAAACCATACACAACGTCCGTTCTTTCAAAAAAAAGAAGGAATGAGTTGCAGGAATCACCATGAAAACAAAATCTACAAAATCTACAAATAAAAATCATAAAAACAATCTTGGAATCCGCGCTGAAGATTTCTCTCCTACAGACCTCGGGCCTTGTGTGCGTAGATGCGTTTGCCCTCGACAACAAAAGTGATATCGCTGAACTCGCCACTTTTCAGAAGCCTGCACTGTGGGCACTGGCATCTCCCAGGTCTCCCACAAGATTTTTATCAATCCAGTCACTCAGTCTACTGACGGTGAGATTTGTTATGATTTGTTATCAGCACGGAATCGGGGTGGCTTTGTCAACGGTTTCGCCTGAATCACTGGATCCGTATATCAATGTATATTACATATATATATATATATATACATATTATATATATATTCAATTATATATTATGTTATAATTTATTTGTCTGTTCTGTTATGTTCTGTTGCACAATTCTGTACCGGTATTAGAATGTGGCCAGCTGCCCTGTCAAGTTGGACATCTCTCAGAAAGCACAATTGTAGGACGATTTCCGGCCGTGCCTGCCCATGTTCTCGATGAGGGTGTGTACCGCAACATCGTTTAGGGCGCTCTCCTGTCGGAATCGGTCACTCACACTGTGGGACACGCAGCACTTGAGCCTATCTCTGTTCGTCTCTGCTGGTTGCATCTGTTTGACAGATGTCACTGTAGCATGAAGAAACAAGCAACTTTACCAACTCACATTGGGAGTGTTGCTAAAATATGCTAAAGACACATTCGACTTGACAGTACTGACGGCAAAAACATGCAAAAACCGACGTCTGGCGCAATCATTTAGATCCAGAAAATCCACGAGCCTCGAGGCGGCCAACATCCAGCACGTGAAGGTCATTCAGCCATTTGTTCCCATCAAAGCCGCCAAAAATGTAGATTCTTTTTGAGCCTGGAGCAAAAATGACTCTAGGATACTTTAGGCCTATGAGGATGATTAAACTTTGATTAAACATGATTGGACTTCATTAAGTTGCTTGCTGAAGCTGCAAATGACAGGAAAGGATGGCTCAATGGTCACTTGGTCAGACACGTTTTATCTTTTTAGGGCGCTTGGAGCTTTGCTCGGTTGATCTCGATTGGATATTTGGTTCGGAATGGCTCACGCACCCTGCCTATGAGGGAGGCTGAATGTCGCTGTCGCCCAGGTGGCGTATGGGGCGATTCTGTGGGCCACGTCGGTCTGACCCATTTGGCCTGTTGAATGCACAATGTACCCTGCAAGCCACTCACATACACACGTGAGCCATATGAGATATGAGAATCAAAAAAACACACAAAGATAATCAAAGATACAGAAAGTAAACTCGGGTGTTTGGGGCAATCAAGGGGAACTATTACTTACTAGACATTAAAAATCAGTTCGAATCTGCAAATGAAGCGCATCCTGGGCGGAGCCTCTGCTGTATCGAGGATGTACAGCTCATTGGTGCGGCCCTTCCCATCATATCCACCGAAGAGGAAGATTTTGTGCCCTTGGAGTCCAGGATAGTCCAGGTCTTTGCTTTTCAAATCTTTTCAATGGACGCTGAATAACACTTAAATCATTTTAAATCACAGTGAAGATGAACCAAGTTCGCGGCCAATCAAATTGGCAGTGTGGCCACGCAGTCCTGCACACTGCTGCAGTATGCTATGTATGCTGCGGCTAAGACCTTTCCATCCGTTTGTGCATTTTTGTGCAAAGGTGCAATGTGTACCATTTTGCGAAAATATGATCGAGCATGTCGGTTTAAGATATGTCCGAACTTGGCTGTCCTGGTGGCGGTGTTCCCAGAATTTCAGGTTGTGACCAATGAAGCTTCTGAGTATCAAAAATGTGGAGATCCGTGAGATGCTTGTTGCCACTGTGACCACCTTGGCAAAGCCGATCTGCAAAGCTTGAAACAACAAGTTGTGTATATCTGTTGATATCTGTTGATATCTGTTGATATCTGTTGATATCTGTTGATATCTGTTGATATCTGTTGATATCTGTTGATATCTGTTGATATCTGTTGATATCTGTTGATGCTGTATTGTTCTGCATTCACCAGTTCACCAATAAATTTGTTAGCCTGATGGGTTCAACAAAGTAGCCAGCGGTCGAGCAGTTAAGAATTCACCATTCAGCATCTGAAACATGTATATATTGCCACGAGTTTCTGTCCTTGAAAAGAAGCAAACAAAATCTGAGTGCACCACCGAACAGATACAGCTTTGTGCTAATGACCTTGGCTTCAAGATGCTTGTAGGTAATATATATATATAATATATAGGGTACAAGTATAGTGGCCTTCCAAATGCCACGAGCTGATTTGGCAAAGCGTCAGTCTGCTGTGATGTCCAGCAGAGAAGTGCTGTACTCGCGATGAGCAAAACCATGGCTCTGACTCATCTGTTGCGAATCATGTGCAACATTTCAGAATCTCTCTGGCCAAGCAGCTGTCATGGTGTGAGCGTTCCTCGCTTGTGGCAAAGTACCAGAAAGATTTGGCTGCATCCACGTCATCGTTTCAAGATCGATGATGTCCATGTCCTTGGTCACAGGCCGAGTCACATGAAGACTGACTTAGAGTATCTTAGTGTGTCCAAATGTGCTCAATAGACCGGAAAGATTGTCCAGATTTGTCCAATTCACAGATTGAGAATTGGCCTCTTCCTTGATACTTGGCTGGCCATGTGAACACGGCAAATCTCCCGCGCATGGTTTTCCAAGACGGCGGAATGCTCCCCTCACTGCGTCCAAGGCGCATTGAAGCACTTGGCACCATCATAACCACCAAACATGTACCTCAGAAACCGTCCAGCTTGACTGGATCTATTTCAGATCGTGGACGTCGGTAAAGGCTAGGAGGCTAGGTATTATCTTTCTCATGTAGACAGGCAGTGAGTGAGGTCTTGCACTCCTATTGGAATCTTTTATAATCTTTTACTACGTCACGGATCGTCACGGTACTTATTTGAATTTTGTACAAGTGGGTTAAAAGTCTGTTTTTTGCTCTCTGAATGAATGGATTTGGACCCCTCTCTGTCTCTCTGGAAGCAGTGACAAGTTGATACTCAACCAGTGGTGGACAATTCAGCCGAGCGTTTCATTCCGAAAAGACCTTAGCTCGAGCCATCCCGAGCCATTTCTTGTATCTCAATTCTGCATCGTTCCGACGAGTTGCAACTTGTGTGCTAGGCGTGTCAGAGTGTGACAGGCACGCGCAGAAGGTGGAGTGCCAGAAGTTGGAGCCTCTCAGCAGGACTTAGACTTATTAGATCTTATTAGACTTTGTACAGTAAAGACTCAGCCAACTTGATCAATGGAGAGATCATCGTTGTGCCTTGTGCCAAACAAGGCCCTCATGGGGCGGTGTTGGCGCAGGAGGACTCGTCTCCTTGGTTCGAACGGCACTTCAGTCTGCTCCATGGATTGGCATGTTCTGTAATTAAAGATGTTCAAACAATTTCAAAGATATTCAAAGTACGCTGTGTTGGGCCTCCTCTGAGTAACTGCACTCACTAGTGTTTCTGTGCACCACAAGCTTTTGAGGATGGAATTCACGACAGGTTTGACAATTCACGAATTCTGTGTATCATTGTTTTTGCAATTCATTCCATCACATTCCGTCATGATGTGTTTTCATACTTTTCATGTCCACAATGTGGTTTTCGCTGCCTTTTTCATCCGGCCGATTCCAGGCTCTTCTTTGAGATCTTAGGTTTGGGATCCGTCAATAGTTTAAAAAAAGAAAGAAAGCTGTGTGCTGCTGCTAGCTTGCTGAGACTGCTGAGAGTCGAGAATGTGCATGTCGGCCACCCACTTGTTGCCATCATGGCCACCATGCACCACCAGCCGCGAATCAACCACCGCCTAGGATGAGGCTGCGTGATGCAAAATGAATTCATTGTCAATGAAGAAGAGCGGTGAGGGGACATAACAATTCTCGAAGCTCGTCTCAATCCCTGTGATTAGATCGTTGCAAGGCTTCGCAAGACCCCATGATACCTTATTGAAGGGTGCGTATCACAATGCAAATGCAATCTAATCGGATCACCCTTTCTTTGAGCTCATCAGAAAACTTCAAAAGGCCTGGAATCAAAATCAACCAGCAGCATCTGCATGTCCCAACAGCAGCATCAAAATTTGTTGTGGAAAGGCCAAGCAATCAGCTTTGCCACTCATGGCCAAGCGTGAGAGTTGAAAATCTTCACACTTTCACAGCTGCCTCTGACGCATGACACGCATGACATCAACACACTATGTGAAGATTCAGTCAGGCACCGTGGTGTGGTTGTTGCGAGCAGATGGAGCACTACCTGATGGTAACACCTGAGCAGAGCACTTGGATTCAGGGCCATTTGGATTCAAATGGTTCGGATTTGGTTCGGATGGACCAACAAGTTTCAAAGGAATGACGAACAAGAGCAGTTCCGATGCTCTCATGTGTTTGATTGCCTTTGATGCAAAACCTCTGAACGACTTCCTGTCGGACAGAATAAAGGCGTGGATTGGTAGGTGCAAAGTTGTATGTTTTTTCTCACTCGGCAGGGATGACATCTTATTAATATCTCAACTAACGTAAAGAATAATCTTGAATATGCATATATATATATATATTATTATATTATATATATTGCGTATGGTTTGTTATGAAGTTATCTGGAATTGTGTTCGCTTCGACTTTCTCGTCGAAGGGCTGCACAAGCTAAAGCCCAGTGTGCCCACCTCCGACCAAGTGCCGGAGGCCACATCCAGCACGTGCAAATCGTTCAATGCTCTCTTGCCATTCCAGCCACCAAACAAGTAAAGGCCTGGATAGTTCAAAGGGCTCCACATTTGGTAATGAGCAAACAATCTCGCACTCATAAAGCATCATGAATCAAATATAATTAATCAAATTGACAATTTAGATTGATTTTAGAATGATTACTAAGATTGGTTTGAGGGCATAACTCCATTTACATTTCAACATCTAGCACTCCGCATGGTTGTGACATGTCAGACTTGGTTTCCATTGACTCCAGCTGAGATCTTCACGACCATCGATGATGTCACCTGGATTCACTCGTTGAGCAGGGAATTCGACATCTTGTGAATCTTGTGCTACTTGCCGAAATACACCAGGAAAATAAACCGAATGAACTCAGATAAAACTGATCAAAACTGGCAATACGTAGCCAGGGCACAAGAGTGAGCTGCCCGGGGTCCAGGGCAATTCTTGGTGTCAAGCTCTGACCTTCAGCAGTCTTCAGTGGCAACGCAGGCAATGCATTCTGATCAAATCACAATGTCATCTCTTTGATCAGTTGATCTCTTTAGCTTGGCACCCAAAAATTTATATGATTGCAAGGCGGGGCTCGTCAGAACAAAATAGTCCTGCAACATCCTGCAACCATATATGATCCCTTACTGTGATTGAAGTTCTTAGCTATTTTGGTTGTGAAATGTCGGACTTGTCCTTCCATTTGCCTCCATCAAATTCGTGATGCCTGCTGGTACATACAGCTTCAGGCTTCGAATTTCTAGAAACGAGAGAATTCATGCATTGCAGCTGACTATCCAGAATGAAATTGACATGCACAAAATTGACATGGAATGACATAGACACTGATGTCATGTGATATCGTATTGACATAGATTGCAATAGATTGCTATAGATTGTCTGCCCGGTTTATCTTGCAACTTTAGAGAAGCCATGCTGTGGGAGTAGTTTGAGACAGCCAAGCTCAGCGCCAAAAGGTGTACATCTGCGACGGGCGGGTGGCCTGGGATGCTTTGCGCTTCCAGGAGTATTCCATGACCAAAACATCAACGGTCCTCAACATCTTCAAGGCAACAAAATACAAACACATGATGAGGTTGGCAACGTCTCAGTCGCTCTTGTATCGTCCCAGCTTGTTCCACGTTTTCCCAGTTTGCTCTCTGCAAAATATAATTTCAAAACAATCAAAACAAATACTCTCTCCAAAAAGCGAGCGCCACACCAGCCGGGCGAACTGGCGGCCCAATCCCGTCCCGAACCCTTGATTGCGATGGCAAGCAGTGCGCAAGCGGTGCACAAGCATCGGCGCTGTGAGATTTTGAAATCATCGTAGGATTGCTAAACTAAGCCTCAGCAAATGTTATTGTGATGATCAAAAAAACTGTAGATTTCAAGCGTGAGCAATGCAGATGCATGTACTCTTGCCCTCTTGCAGGCAACCAGCAGCTTCTGCAAGAGTCACACGGCTGGCAACTACAAGAGTATCCAAAAGTCATGTTCAGCAAACGGCTCAATTGACTAAAGCAACGGAGGATTCGGAATATCTATGAGGGATCTATCAGAGGAATCTTGCAGAGACACTGCCATCCTTTTTCACCCCAGGCCATGTCGGTTGCGCATTCGCTCCCTGTCGGCGACCACATTTTTTGATGAATTTTGTGGTTGAAAGATGTTGAAAGTGTGGGGGATGGGATCAGTAGAACACCTGGTGAATACTGTTGACAAACATATTTTGGGGACGGGAAATGGCTGGAATCACATCATGCTGTGTGCACCTCTTTGGCCGGTACACAATTCTTCGCCTTTTAGCTGACCAAGTAGTCGGTTTCTTGAGATGCATCCACAGTACCTGCGCCAGACAAACAAACTCCATCAACATTTAAAACGGTTTATCTGGTGAGTTTGTAACATCTAACTTCATCATCGTCATTTAACATCTGAAAATATCTGAGATATGCAGAATCACCAGATTCACCCCATCACCTGGAGCGGGAGACTTTGGTGCTTCTTTGTGCCTGAGTTTACAAAGACTATGGCAATTAAACAGGAGATGGCCTGGTGAAACATTAGAAACAAAATTGAAACAAACAATCGTCTGCGTTGGCCATTGCATATATTTAAGCAATTGTTTGCGGTTTTACTATGTTTGTTTCTTGTTTCATCTAACATATCTAACGATAGAAGCAGCTCCACTAGCACGTCCAGCGTCTACTCAACCTGGACAACAGAGTTTCTGCCAAGCTCCAGACTTCTCTCCCTGGCTGTTGACACATCGAGCTTAAGGACTTCCAGATACTTCCAGTCTTGTATACGTGGAGCGAAGTGCGCAAACGAAGGTATCCCAAAAAGAAACGATTCCACTCACACTGAAATCCCAGCTCCTGATGCTCGTACTACGAAATAAACAAAATGAAAAAACACTTCATAATGCATGTCTCAAGTGGTTTTACATGGTCTGCTATTGTAATATATTGTAATCAAGAGTTGCCTTCTTGGTGCGCTTTGGCGGTGGTGGCCGCTCACATTCTGGCCTGAGCTATTCCCAGGACTGACAAAACGAAGTGAACGACTAGTGGCCCCCAGGAAATTTACTGAAAGAGGCACTGGTGTAACCCTGCACTTCGCGTGTAGATGTGTAGGAATGTAGTGTTTGCAAGGTAGCGTTGATGAGTCTCCAAAGTATGCAAGTATTATGCAACTTGTCACAGTGTTGAACTTCACGCCGACTGTTTGAAGCCATTTGAAGCTGCAGAAGTATTGAATCGTGTTCTCCGCACACAGTCGCACACGGGAAATATACACCTCTTTGAATGAACACGGCTGGAAATCCCTCGTCTTAGGTCTCCAGGCGCATCATAGAAGTCTGAGGGATGCTCCACATGCTCAGGGTCAAATATCTCCTTTCTGAATCTTTCTGAAGTCTGCTGAAGTCTGTTAGATCAAAGATGTCGAAAAATGTTGAAAGGCATTGCAGCAATGCAATCCAAAGCCATCAGCATTGACGCTAATTCGTAGGTGCAGAATGCGCTCCAATGCGCTCCTTGGGGAAGTTCGATCTGTACTGCTTGAGGCCCATTTCCTGTCAGGGTAGCCGCATCCAAGATCTCTACAAGGTACAGTAATTGAGGTGTAATTTGCATGGAGCCTAAAGGATCCTAAAGGGGTAATTACTCAAAGCAGTTGAAGTCTTGAACCGCTTCATACCATACGTGACCAACGTCTGGTGTGGGTCTCAAGATTTCGACCCACTGTCATTGGAGAAGGCTCTTGAAGAAATGCTCAAGGATTCCATGCCTGAACGAGGCGTTCCAAGATGTACGGGTTCGACCAATCTCGTGACGCCTAAGGAAAAGGAGTTGTGGGACCTGTGGCATGCTGTGGGCATCTGCCCACTGGCAATGCTGAGCAAAGAGATTGAAAAGCTAGAAGCCGCACAGGGTTGCAGTGTTAGGGTACTGTTGCCATCTGTCCGTTTCTGTCCGGAGCAACTTCTTCCAAATGGAATGAGCATCACGTACGACATATGTGAATCAAATTGCCCATGCATACATGGATACACATCTTGGTACATCTGTGTATGAAAAAAAAACTAGATGAAATTGAAAAAAGGCATTGAAAAATGATGTGCCTTTGTATGTAATTATATGTAATTGTCGTCATTTAATCATCATACATATTAATTAATTATTCTTTATTCATCTTTATTCATCTTTCACTTGCGCCAGATTTATGTTGATCATTGTTGATCTCTCAGACCGTGGCAGGTGGTGGCCCCATGGTCGGTCTTCTAACCTCGTTGAGCGAAACGCAGCGACAGCACAAAGCGCTCTGCGGTGAGGCCAGGCCGGTGAGGCTCAGAACACGACCAAGTCAGATGCCGGAGGTGAGGCGCGTGAAGGAGGCTTCCTCTCCCTCTCCTGGCAATACACAGCGAAGGTATGCAAGGCATTGGTGAATGTTCATATGATAATGTGGCGGACAAAATTACTTACTGTACTACTCACTACTCGGAGACTACTCGTAAAGGACATGGCGTGGGTGGTCCCCTATCGGTTGTGAAGGTTTTCACACAAATTTGAATACTTTAGTCTTCCGCTAATTTTGTCGGTTACTCAAATGTTTGATCAAGGTTTATGTACAGCATATTCTTCACGATTCAAAACTTAATTGCATATCAATTCGATTCAGTAGAGTTGGACCAGTGAGGTCCGTAAGCAATCAAATCAATCAAGTAGAAGCCACATCAGGGTGAATTTTCCAGGAAATAGATCCGGTGCTTTCATCCGAACCGGATGTCATAATCTGAAAAACGCCAGACCTCCGTTGGACATGTAAGATGATCAGAACGTGCTCTTTTCCTTTTTTCTTTGATCTTGAGTTCAAGATCTATACATTTCCGCTGTTTTTTGGCAGGACTGTTCCTTTTCTAGATGAAAAAGAAAACATAGAAGATGACAAAGGCACATAAAAACGAACAACAAGTACAGTACATGCGTTGTCATGATTTATAGGACCTTTTTCATCTTTTTCCTAGAAATCCCCGACCGCTGCAGCGCCTCCGGCGGCGAACCGGATGGCGGAGAAGATGAGGGCGGCGATGCCTCCAATCTTGCCGAACGGTTCTGTCACTATATATAAATCTGTACGATCAAAACAGAATCAAATTGAACTTGAATGAGATACAATATCAATCAATATCAGATACAATAATGAGATGATGTCTCATATTACACGGTGTACTCAAAAATGTCCAGTTGATTCTGCACATTCCAACACCCGGGCAAACCTGACAGGGTCAGGATCAAATGGGGCCAAAGCAAGCCCTCCCTACAAGGCTACTGTCTGGAGAGTAGTGCAGGACTTGAGACATCCAAAAATATGATTATATAATATTATATATCTATGATTATCTTTAAAAAAAGGCAGGAAGCTTGAACTAAGGGACATTGAAGTGTTTCAATCGTCATTCCATTCTGCATCCTCTGCATCCTTGTTTTGGTAGGCATTCCTCTCACGCTAGAAGAAGCCATCTTGCATGTTGCTGTGCTGCTCCAATGAGAATTAACTGACAGTAAGCAGCTCATGGCGTGAGCGATTCATCAAGTTCATCCCTTCAAAGCACTTTGAACATGTCTGAATCCCGGCATCCTGCCTGCGGCACCTGCAAGCGATAAAGAGCTCTTGACTCGACATGTAGATGGACTTACAGCCGGGCTTGATACACTTTTTGTATCTTTTTGTGCTCGCAACTGCTTGTCACCCTAGCAGCCCTAGCAACTACACATTTCTCTTGCATTGAGCTCAGAATGTAACAGGGATAGGATGATTCTGCTGAGCCCAGAAAATTCAGCACCTCCTATCTAGACTATCTGCTATGGTCCAATGGTCCAACATTTAGAACAAAAGTGGGCTCATGTGCCATCTTATCCATCTTCAATCTTTGCAAACAAGTAGCAACCACCGTGGCAGCAGCTTTCTCGTGGCTACCATTGGTTGCAGCTTGTGCCTTGTCGAATCATGTCGAATCGCTCAAAGCTTGGGTGGATTGGTGTTGGAAATTTGATTCGAATCATCTTGGAGGCACTTCAAAGATCTTCAGAGTCCACAAGCACAAATAGCACAAGCTTTCAAAATATTTCAAAAGCACTGTTTGCTCAAAGTGACTCAAAGTCTGACTACGGTGAAGGTGCAACTCAACAAATAAGGTCGTTCCATCCAAATCATCCAAGCCTCTGGGGCATCATCGTCCGAGTCCTGATCAATAGATGGCATTAGAATCATCTGCATCTGCCATTCTGATCCATTCTGACTCTGTTCTCCAGCTTGAGATGTTCAAATGGCGTGTCTGAAAGTCATGAAAGAACATTGATCAAACATCATCAAACATGTTCAAACATCATCAGACCCTTTCTTCAACTGCCTCGTAGTTGACCAAGCCCAACATGGGAACAGCAAGGACTAGGCGAAGGTTCCTGTAGGACTACCCTTCTCCAGGACTTTTGACTGATCAGTTGAATCAGTTGGATTTTCTTAGAGGTCTATGATGGGTCTATGATGATTTATGGCATGGATGCTGGCTGGTCGTTTGCTCTCCTTCTTGGACTATTTAGAGTGATTACAAGAGAAGCAAATTCTGAGTGAAATCCTCAAAGTAGTCTTCGACTGCTGAGGCTGCAATATATCTATGAGATTCTATGAGTCTGTGAGCAATTCCAACAGATTACATTTCGAAATATTGTGAACGCGCGCAATGCCACTGTTGAGTGGACGGATCTACACAATGGTCTGAGTCAAGAGGATCAACATTTTGTTGATGCCTACGGCTTGGCAACATGGGCATGTGCACTGCATGTGCAGCCTATGCATATCTATGATCTATGATTTATCTATGCACTCTGGAGCAACAACGTAGCTGTGGCAATGTCATTGGCAACTCTCGACCCTTGCTTCACTTCAATCTCCATCAGATTTGTTTGGTCCGCCGTCAACCAAAATTGACTTGGACTCAACATGCAAATCCACATATTTTCTTCAATATGAAGTGCGAATGTCGGACTACAAACATCAATATATACTTGATTCATCGTTGGGACACGTTGGAACTCATCCTTCTTCAGTGTCACTTTGAACAGTTGAAAGTGGCCTTCCTTCCACACTGCATTTTTGTCCGCACGCAGCAGACTTTGTCGGGGTGAAACACTATTTTCAGGTAAATGACCAAGATCTAAGGAGCATCTATTCACATCATTGTACACTACATTCATTGGATGCCTTGTGGGCAAGAAGTTTCAATGCTCATCAAGCAGCTTCTTCCAATTCCAAGATCAAGTGTACTTCAGCTCCGCCATGATTTTGCCTCTCAGTCTAGGGCTCCCGTTGTGGTCCCTTACTTAGCAAGCACAACTTTAGTGACAGACTCTATGTTGAGGCAAACTATCAATATTCTTACCATCCTAGGATGCGACTGTGCATTCTGCAATTCATATTCTTCGCTGTGAGATCTGCCTCACTAAAATCGGTTCGAGTCTGTGAGAACACTTTATGCATCCTGTCCCTCAGACAAGGCCTTTATGCTTTGACGTCTTCAGCCTGCTTGACCTTGTAGATGCAAAGAATGAAGGCACGACGTCCTTCTAGCTGAAAACTGAGGAAACCCAGAATGAAATTAAGATTGTTGATTCGACCTGTTTGAGAACACCAAGGCTTCCCTTCCAACACAATAGTCACATCAGGGAATTTTAAGATTTAGATGATACTCTTTCAGAGGTCGATATCTTTAAATTCTCTTCTCCAACAATTTGAGTCTGAGTACCAACGACAGACTCCAGTGCTCGAAGGTGCTGCTCATTGTCCTGTGGCAGGCAAGAAAAAATGTTGGGCAACGGCAACGTCGACATGTTGAACAAGAAATGCCTGAATACCAAATCCTGGATATTTTTTGCAAATTTTGCCTCGCCAAATGTTTGGCTGAGCAATTGTAGACTCTTGTTCTTGAGGTATGCGCAAGACAACACTAGACTAAAATGGCCAAAGGATAGTAATACAAAGTAATACATACTAGAACATTACAAGCAGATTGAACTTCTGTAGCAATTTAGATTCAATCTGTAGCAGAATGTGCTGCACAGCTCGTCCTCCAGTTGCTCTTTTGGGGACAAGCTAGCATCCCCTGCACAGTCATAGTCGGACATTGGACACATTCTCGTTCCACCAAAATGACCCAAAAAAACAGCTCAAAGACAGAGCTTGATCATCCAAAATTTCACTGGGCATGGGTTGGGTGAGGGCAACGTACATGCCCTTGTGCGTGCCTGTCGTGCCTGCAGTCTGATTGGCCTTGTCACGGCTTTTGGTGACATCAAGTCAAGATGAATTCTTGCGCAGTGTAATCCATTGTGGTCCGCAAGTCTTTGCAGTACCTCTATCTTTCTCTGTGCATGTGCATTTCATATAATTAGTCACACTATATAATATCTATATCAAACTGACATGCCGCAGAGCAAATCAAGAAGGAGCCACTATAGGCCTTTGTACAGCTGCAAGATTACCAAGTTAAAACCCATACTTTGCCACTTTCGTCATGCGCTGGAGACATCTCCAATTTTGGTCAAAGCTAAGGATGGCGCAGCACCTGCAGCAGCTGCTTCCTGAGGGCACGGCCGGACCATCGCTGCTTTGTTGCTTTGTTGCTGCCATCGATTCACGTGGCAATTAAAGTCTTTTTCAATTCCCTGGTGCAGTCCTCCTCGGACAAAGACTTCTTGATGGAGTACAGGGTCAGCTGAACACCTGCATGGAGCACTGCATGGAGCGCACGGTGAATCTTCTCAAAAATGATTCTTGGTTCTGCGCATTATTTTGAAAAAAAAATGTGCGTTGCGTCCAAATCATGCTTCCATTGCCGGATGATGTCAAACCAATTCGGACGTGTGATATGAACGCACTCATTGAAGGTGATTTCAGTCATGTGCTCATGTTCAATTGTTCTGATTACTCTGTTCTAATGTGTTCTATACCTGATCATGTTCTTGAACAGTTTATTCTCGGGATTTTCCTAGGATTTTTGTTAGGTGTTCCAACTATCTTTCATGTATGTTCCACGTATGTTCCCCCGGATTCTTTCCGAACGCACCTTGCGATTTGTTCCTCAGCTCGGCAGCGATCTGGGCCGCAAGCTTCACCTCCTGGAACCAGCATCGTATTTGATCGTAACACCTGAAGAACATTGAAACATATTGAACAATATTGAACAATATTGAAACTATGGTATGAACTGTATGAACATGAGATTTTTCCGGACAGTACCATATGATGCTCTCTGGCAAACGGGCTGGTTGTAGTTCTGAAGGTGATGCAAAGAGTACTGGAGAATACTGGGGGCTCTTTGATGCTCAAAGGGGCTTCCCCATGTGAAGCCCAATGAACGTTGGGAGTCCATTCAAAGTTATTCAAGTTCCTTTCAAGTTCCTTTCAAGTTCCTTTCAAGTTCCTTAACCCCAGCCGTAGATGCCATAGCTATGCCATAGCAGCATATAGCAGCCATAGCCCCCGCGAGTTCGTCCTCTTCAGCTCCATGCACTTCCAGCTGCGTTTCGGTGAAGTTGCTACGAGAGTCTTCGACCGTTTCGAAGTCACGTGCCAAGCGACCTCACATCGACTCCCGTCAGTGACTGTTGATGACTGTTGACATCTGTTGACATATCATTCATTGCTCCTCACAGGCCTGGGATGCGACAGAGTGTCAAACAGGCAAACACATAATCGTTGACTAGAATCCTGCTTCTCAAACATTGTGTCCATGACATTGTTTTGTGATATAGGGTAGTAAAGAATGATTTTCATCCACAAAGCTTGCGCAAAACTAGCGGTAGCTAGTGCAGCAGGACCAGACTATCCCAACATATCCCAATGATGATGTCGTTGATTTGGCTTTGTCCAGGTCAAGTGCATCCCACCAACCAGCTGACCACACGGTTATGTTCTATATATAATTACGTATGTATTATATATATACATACATACATATGTATACATATATGTGTTCTGTGTTCTATATATTCTATATATGTTCTATCGTTTGACAAGCGGCCCATTGCAGTGGCGAGCCGTTCGGAGGCTTCCTGGTTGCTGGCATTGCCTGAGCTTCAGGCAGCTACAAACCAGGGAAGTGCGGCAGAAATAACATATATATATAATTATATATACATGATTATACATGAATAACATGAAATTGAAATAACATGAAATAACGAGCCAAAACAGTCCCTGCCCATGTGCGAGTCCTACGAACGTCAAACCTCGCTGCCTTGGACCGTCCTCCAACTTTGAGTCTCTTACAAACAGTTTGACTTCTGCTAAGCTGCTAAGCAATTCAAACGTGAAGCAATCATGGAAAAAATTGGAAAGAAAGATTGAAAAGTACGGGACATCCAAGATATTCCAAGATCATCCAAGTCGCTTTGTGCCTTTGCCTCCACCGCCTTTCGATGTGCTGTATCCTGAGCACGTGCCACTGCAACTCACCTGGGACCTCTACAGTACGTATGCACAAAAATCTGCGCGAAAATCTGCGCGAATGGCGAAGCGTCATGATTTGGTTTCGTGTGGTTCCACCAGTTCTCGCTCTACTCTCACAGCTCTGGTAGTTTTCCACAACTCGACTTGATGATCCTGATGAAACATAGTAATTCTGTTACCGGCTGAGTACTGCACCCAGGCAGACTGTGCTTCTTTTAGCTTGAGTTCTGCCTCATAAGAGCTGATTGGCATGTACTCACCAGAAAGGAGTCAACTGAATGGGCCAGAGCTGGAACGAGTTTTCTCGACTTGGCGCAGCCAAGTGCAGGTTGAATCAAGTTGAACTAGAACATGAATGTAACATCTATACAGAACTCTCAGTCAGCTGGGACGAGGCCAATTGCTCACAAATTTATTCTACAAGTCAAAGCTTCATCTTTAGGAAATGATACGAAAAACAAGTTCGCTAAAATTGTTTAAACTGCTCAAATGAGTCTAAATGGATTTAGAATAATACAGTAATATATTATATATCTTGTATAATATATCATCGAAGGAAGTTTAGAAGCCAAACTTCCGACAATATTGATAGATGAAAAGCAGAGATGGGAAGAGTCAGAGAAGAGAAGAGAAGAGAAGAGAAGAGAAGAGAAGAGCAGAGCAGAGCAGAGCAGAGCAGAAGAAAGAAGAAAGAAGAAAGAAGAAAGAAGATCAAAAAAGAGAAAATCTCAGAAGAAAGAAGATCAAAAAAGAGAAAGTCTCAGAAGAAAGAAGATGAAGGTGCGAAAAGGTAGGACAGTCGCGACACACTGTGTTTTTCCAACGATTTGTGGCTCCGGAGGGTCTCGCTAAAGCGGCGGGGGCGGAGCCATGTGGTCAGATGAGAGATGAAAAGTAGCACGCCGTTGTGGCGCGAAGCACATTTCCAAGTGAAAATGTACAAAGCACATCAAAACGCCGTTGGAGCTCTTTTCGAAGTTGAGATGTCGAAAAAGTGTGCGCCGATGTGGCGTGAAGTACATTTCCAAGTCAAAATGTACAAAATACCTCATACTCGGACCACTTTTGGAAGTTGAGATGTCGAAAAAAGTGCACGCCATTGTGGCGCGAAGAACATGTGCAAGTGAAAAAGCAAAAAAAACTCACGTTCGGAGCACTTTTGGAAGTTGAGATGTCGAAAAAATGCACGCCATTGTGGCGCGAAGAACATTTCGAAGTGAAAAAGCCAAAAAAAAAAAACTCACCTTCGGAGCACTTTCGGACGTTCAGATGTCGTTTCGCGTGGCAAGCGCAAGGGATTGTGCACCTTGTCAAAAGTGAGCAAAACGTGAGGGTTTTGTAGCATTTCCAAAAACGTTGGCAGGCGTGGGACATGTGAAGAGGATCTGCAAAGATGCATTTTCCGTGGCAGGCGCAGTACAAGAGACATGTTCATCAGAGCTGTTAGGAGGTCCGGGCGCTGATTTCCTGAGAGCGGTTGCATTTTGAAGCTCAGATCTTCAGTTTTGGGAAGATGATTTTGCGTGATAGGCGCAGCTTCGTATGACCTGGCATCACTTTTTCGTGGCAGGCGCAGTTAGACAGGCGTAATGGAACAATTGCCAAACGCATTGGTACGAGGCCGTCAGCTCTGCGCTCAACGTTCCATTGCTGAAGGAAGTCTCGCAGGATTGTTTCGTTTTTGATGTTGTCAACTTCAAAAGTTGCGGAAGTCTCGCAGAATTGTTTCGTTTTTGATGCTGTCAACTTCAAAAAATGCGGAAGTCTATTGTTTCGTTTTTGATGTTGTCAAGTTCAAAAATTGAGAAGTCTCGCAGAATAACTTGTTTTCAAGCTTGCAGATAGATAAATAGATAGGTAGATAGATAGATAGATAGACAGATAGATAGATAGATAGATAGGTAGACAACTACAACTACAACTGCAACTGCGACTACGACTACATTACACTACACAACACTACACAACACTCAATTACACTACACTACGCTAACTACAACTACAACTCCAACTACAGCTACACTACATATTACATTACACTACACTAATTACACTACACTCCACTCCACTGCACTGCTTACACTACACTCAATTACACTACGCTACACTACAACTACAGCTACAACTACAAATACAACTACATTGCACTACACTATATAATTACATTGCACTACACTACACTACATCACACTACACAACACAACACCACACCCCACCGCACCACACCACACCACACTACACTACACCACACTAACTACAACTACAGCTACAACTACAACTACGCCACTTTACACTACACTAATTACAGTACACTACACTACACTACATTACACTACACTACACTCCACTTCACTTCACTACACTGCACCACACTACACTACACTACACTAACTACAACTACAACTACAGCTGCAGCTACAACTACGCTTTACACTACACTAATTAAGTTACACTACACCACACTACATTACACTACACAAACTACACTCCACTTCACTTCACTACACTGCACTCAATTGCACGACACTGCACTACAACTACAACTACAACTGCATTACATTACACTACACTACGCCACACTACACAACACCACATCACACCGCACCACACCACACTACACTACACAAACTACAACTACGGCTACAATTACAACTACGCTACTTTACACTACGCTACACTAGGCTATAGTACACTACCCTACATTACATTACACTGCACTCGTTACACCACCACAAATGCAACTGCAACTACACTACACTAATTACACTACACTCACCACAACTACAACTCCACTACACTACAACTACAACTACAGCTGCGCTACACCACACTACATCCAGCAGGTGTGGGTGAGGTGACCGACCAGGTGACCACTGCAACCATTGCAGCCACTCCAAAAAACACAACTCCAACCACCTTTCGCTCCATCAGTGGATTCGTTCCGCCATCCGTGATTCACAACAACCAATCTCTCCTATAGGTTTCCTATTTTTGAAACTTCCGCCACCGCCTTGTGCGGTACTACTGGTATAAATCAATATATTGAATTAATTTTAAGATAGGTTGAGAAATTTTGAGTTTGTCTAAATGGGAGACCAGTATCACCCACTTTCCGTCCGCTCTCCCAGTTTCTGCCTCGGCTCCAGCATTGGAGAGCCCTGTACCTCTCAGAAGGATCCGAAACGCGCCACCAGGGTCAAGGAATGTCAAGGGAATGTCAAGGATGTGAAAAACAGACGAAACGGTCTCGTGCCTCTTGGACTACTGAGGAGAACGTGCTTGCAACCTATTGCTATTGCAACCTCTTGCAACTTGACAGGACAGGGTATGACAGGGTATGGGTTTAACATGGGCTGGAGACAGAACAAGCGTCACGGCTGCGAGTCCGAAGGTTTTGGATTGCGTTTCTGCCTCTAGCTGCTCGCTTAATGGCAGCTCGGAACTATTCGAAGTCTAAGCAGCATCGAAAAGGGAGCACGTTGTTCAAAGAAAATCTGCTATGGAAGTAGCTCATTGCAAACCATTGCATTCAAAGCATTCTCCAACATTCTCCAACATTCTCCAACCATGCCCTTGGTTTCCTCCATGTTTTAGCAGGGATGCTGCTTCACAACGAGTTCCAGTGACACTTTTCACTTTGGCCCGTGTCAAAAACTTTGGCTGTGAACCAAATGACACAAGGCTGACTGACGGGAAAAGCGCCTGCGCGCTATTTATGCAAGCGTTTGCGGAAGAACAGGAAGGCTCATCAAGACTATTCGCCTATCTGCGTCAAGAACATCATGGCATCGGGGGAAATCTGGAATCGAGCAAACGCCAGCATGGACACCGCACACAGCATTTAGTGCTCCTATCTAAAGAAAAGCACTGGGTTGTAGGACATCGATCATGTAATCAAAAAGCACTGGGCTGTTGGCAAACTGCAACGAACAAGAAACTCCTCAGCTACACCCACATCTCACGATATCTAACGATCATACATCATGTATCCTCTGAGTTTTGATGCGATCTGAGACAGCCTATGTCCAACAATGGCTGACTTCAATTTTCTGGATTGCTGCATGCACTCAGCACGCAGGGGCACTCACCTCCAACCACCACAGCCGCACGTTTGAGATAGTGCAAAAACAGCAGTGTCCATGCTCTATATGCATGTGTAGTATTGTGTAGTGATGTATATTCTAGCAATTTATGCATATAGCAAATCCATAGCAAATCTATACGCAAGAGCGAAGACTTGTGCATGCGCAGCATGCAACTATTGCTATTTCTTGGGTAATGAAATGTGATGAATATACCAGGTATCCAACCTTCACGCGCTGAAAGGGATGCCTTACAACCACATGTGCTTCCAACACAAGACTGAACGGATCGTGTTGGGTCCTCCGATGGACTTACTTCCACAACAGTAAAGATCAGTAAAGCCACAAGAATCGCAAGATCTGAACAAGACAAGCTGGGGTCAATGCCCATGAGCTTCGCAATAGCCTTCTGCATCTTCACGTTGATTTCCTGTCATATATTGCAACAGCGGTCTAGCATGTAGGGGGGCAAGTGAGAAAATGAAATAAGCTGAACTGAACTTATCTGAACCGTATCTGAAACGAGCCCGAAAAGATGTGCAGTGAGGTGCTGTCAATGCGATTTCGTCAACACGAAGTGAAGAACGATTGTACACAGGGCAGAGGATCGCAGCGGTCTTGGTGCGCGAAAAAAACACAGCAATGCCTGGATTTCAAATCACCAATGGAACAAATATATCATATATCCAAATGTCTACATTGCAAACATGTCATCCATGTCAGATTGGGTCAGATTAGCCCGGAAATATCTGGAAACGCACTATACAATTTAAACTAATTTCAGAATAACTTGACAAGCATGTCATTTCCAAACATGGAAGTGTTGCCGAGAATTCTGGACTACTGCTGAGCGCGCCCTGGTGGACCAACACAGCACTCTCAATGTCCTGGAGATGCCCAGTTTCACTCTGTGAACTTCAGCTGAAACAAATTGAAACAAACCTGGAGGTGCTTTCAAGATATAGTGAATAATTACATAGCAATAGACAAATTGATAAAATGTTGGAAGAGAGTCTGATGGTACTTCACTTGGTAAAGGATGGTAAAGGTAGCCAATGAATTTTGATAAATTTGGAAGCTCCTCGACAGAGACTTGGTACGCGGCTTCTGCTTTGCCTGCTACAATGGCCTAGCGAAGCACTGCCCAGGTTGACAATCAAACGGATCAAATGGAAGATGTGGGGAATGTACTGAGAACGATGTTCAACTGCTGGTTTCCATTGGACAACATTGGACAAGTGGCGGCGGAAGAATCTCAAGTGAATCTTTTTGTGCTTAAATTGGGAGGAATCTCCTGAAATCACTCCTACTGTAGAAATTAAGTTCCTTCGACCAAAGCTTGATAGTCACTTGCAAACGAAGATGTTTCATATGAATAAAAAAAGACCTTAGTGCCCCTACTGCGTCAGCCGCAGCCCTCCAAACATGACTTGCTGAACTTTGCCAAACATTGGTCAAGTGGATTCATCTTCTCTCAAGTCCCATTGCTTCACCCTGTTTCTTTTCTGTCCGGGTGTACCATTCTGCAGGGTGGGATAATACCCGCCTGTGCAGCGAAGGTGATGATGCTGGCTTTTGTGCAGCCTTTGTCAGGCTGCAAGGCCTCAGGTGCGACTCAGACCAGGATGTCCTGATGTCCTGATTCTTCCGACAATCGACAAATCTGCATGCAAAAAGACCTGCGTGCGAATATATACAGTACGAGTACCTGTACAAAAATATGTGCACAACGGACTGTCCATGTGTCTATGCGCATTGTAGTGGGATCCACTGTATGATGCACTGTGCATCTTTTCAGATGCATTTTCTCTCGTAAGCAGCCATTTATGTATGGGGTATCAAACATTACAAACGAGATATTGCTTGTCATGTCAGAACAAAATGTACCATGCAGAAGAGGTACAGTGGTTTCTCTGCTCTATGTAATCATGTATGCATGTATGCCAACTCTTCCAAGCCAAATGAACATGTATACATTGGCAACCAAAAAAATTGTGTGATATGTATACATATAATATGTCATAATATATCCTGTGAACATGTTGCTGTGTCTGTTCTGTATTGACAAGATTGTGTGTTTGTGTTCAGGCAGGGGTTCATAATTGTGTATGTATGTGCGCATACGAACTACGTATTATATCATCATCATATCTAATAATAGTCGCTGCATGTGTGAATGCACGTGTGTGTGTGTATACCTCCCTGTATGTCTGAATTCTTGAATGGTTTCAGGATCAGTGGCTGTCTCTGTCTGCTTGTTTGATCTTGTCTGCCCATCTGCACGTGTCTACCTGTCTGTCACTCTGCCGTGCTTTTGTGCACCAAGTGAATTACTGTGAGTATCTGATGTATCTGTAAGTGCAGTCTCACCAACGGCCCCCAGGGACGGTCGATATGCAAACTCTGGTTCTGGGGCCGTAAACAAGTTCTCTGGTTCAGTTGGCAAACTTTTAAAGTTAGTATATCATAAAGACCACCCCAAGCAGAGATTTCCACACACACAGACTCAGTATGCTTGGATGTCTAACACTGAAGTGCGTTCAAAAGCAAAACTGCATCGCATCTTTGCTCGAGCAAGTACCAAGCAAGCAAATGAGAATCTAATAGGATCTACTAGCTACAGTAGGGTAGAGTACTGTCAGAACAAGTAGTGCATCATAGTGCATCTATCTTCTCAAGCCGGTTCAGGGAAGTTCGCTCCAGTTCCTCTGAGCTAAGCAGTTCGCCAGCCTCTCGTACTCGGCAAGCATAAACTTGTGAATGTCCTCAAAGGTGACAAGCCATGACCAAGATCGGTTCGAAAGGAAGTCTCCAAAACTTGCCACAAAATCACTGGAAGAGTCACACTCTCTTGGATCCAAACAACTACACAAACCCCGGCTAAACCTCACAGATCTCACAGGTCAATTCTCGGAATGCTCTCATCGTTGCTCAGCTTACATGGACGGTCCAGCAGCTTCGTGGGAGTCAGGCTTGAAGATGCCTGGAGAAAATCGTGCTGTTCAAACTCCATCAAGTCGAATAGGTCGAATAGGTCGAATAAGTCGAATCAAGCTAAGACATTGTGATATGTTGCGAATTGTTGCGATACATTGTGATGATGTTTATCTGTTTGTCAGTCTGTTTGTATCATGCTGTATCGTGCTATAAAAGCCCAACTTGTGCTTCTCGTGACAAAGGCCTTGACATGCCTTGACAAATAGAAAAGCTGCTTGACTTTAACTTTAAAATATTTTAAATATTCAGTGATGCTCAGCTGAGGATTGATGGTGAGGAAAGTGTCTGTGATTTTCCTCTATCCGAGAGGAAACCCATGCAAAGCCTATCCTGCAGGTTCGCTCCAGTTCATGTCTCCGTTTGCGCGACTAGGTTGCCCACTATGCCGAGTGACAAATTCTACATCTTGATTCATCGAGTTGTCCCCCTGTCCGGAGTCACTAAGAGCCTAGGTTCATTTATGTACACAGTATGTTCATTTTATTGTTCATTTCACATCATTTCACTTGTTCACATCCCTCCCATTCTCTCAAGAACCCGGCCTCGGTGACTGCCGCTGTACCAGTGGGCGGAGAGCCCATGAGGGTTTTGATAGCCTCGTGCACAGCAGGGTCGTCCTGGTGCAAGCTACACAGTGTGGTGTGCTACACAAGATATCACAAGATCACAAATTCTGACAAAGTTGCAATATCCTGCAATATCCTGTCAGAAAAAATGTAGAATTATGATGAATCTGTGAATTATGTAGATTGAAATCTCGATCTTCGCCACATCGCCATCACAAAGCAAATTCAGGAGTCTTTTGAGATCTTTGCACATGTTTTCATATGCTTTCTGTACAGTTGGAGATAAACTCCCTCTCCTCATACTCCGCCAGCACTTTGTTGAACTCCACCGCGGACCTACAAGTCTTGAAATGTCTTGAAACTGTTGATGAGAAGTTGCTTCAGCTAGATTTGGCCAAGCTATCAACTGGGCACTGTAAACAGGAGATTTTCGAATTCAATACGTCTGTGATTTCACACAACGGCCATCGCCAAAGTCTCCGCGGAAACCAAGAGGACAGGCACAAATCAAGATGTGAAACACTGTGAAACATTCCCCAAATCTAAGGAGAAGAAAGCAAGCTACGTAGCTAAAGAATGTGAAAGAGTGATAAGTGTGTGCAAAAAGGTGCAAAATGCTGCAAAAGTACACTACCCATAGAATGGATACTGGATACTGAATCACTGAATGATACTGATACATGTTTTATCCCTGTGCATCGTACATCTTGACTGTTCAGCTTCAACTCCAGGGGCCGTGCATTCCATATTTCTCCAAGGGATCAGACAACTGGCAAGTGAGGGAAACACGTAGCAGGGATGTAACTGCACAACGCCGAGTTCCATATAGAGGCTTTTTGGCCAAATACAGCAACAACGCATCCATGGTATATGGCGCAGCTACAGGTAGTACTTATGGGATAGAGGGTTGCATTCACAACGTTACTCCAAAGTCATCTTCTTACCCTCTTCCTTCACACGATCCAAAATTAGCGCTGCAGCCAGGCGCTATCCTGCATCTCTGCACAGCGCTTGCAGACTTGAGAAAGGCCTCAGAATCCGGGCTGGCAAGTGTCGCATGATGTCGCATGTGATAACTTTCAGAGTTAACTAACCTTGCAAAATATTGCAAATCGGCACAATGCTGTCAGTGTAGAATGCCGAAGTCGGCACCGCTTCGACTATTTTGTCCACTCTGTCCCTGCGGATCTCCAGCGACTGCCGCACCTCCTGCAAGATGCATTGCACATTGTTGCTTAAGTAATGCTTGATACACAATCTCAAGACATGCAGAAATATCTGGAGATCCGCTAAGAAACTATCCAAGCAGGCCCTCACGCCAAAAATGACATAAGCAGCGAAGCCAAACGGATATGCAATTTTTAGGCAAGTCTGCGTGGTGATAGAAGTTGTTATCCGATTTGCTGGATGTTTGCTGGCTGCTGGACATGCGATAGAAAAATGGTTTGCAAACGGGCGAGAAGTTCAAATAAATCAATTGGAAGAAAAGACATTGCCACGTTTCTTGTTTGATCCTGTGAGGCAGTCCTGTCACTTGCCGCCTTTCTCTTACTCGGCGATGTTTCAAGTGGGCAGCGGCTCGCAGGGTGGACTTCTGCCGGACACGCCTGTGTTGTGAAGCAGAATGAAACACGCATTATAATGTACTGTACATGTGGGTTCTCGATCTATTCATCTACTGTATCCATTGGAAGAGTGACAAATTTTGAGGAAAGAGAGTGAGAGTGAGAGGGAGAGAGGGACTGAAAGAGTAGAATAGGAAGAGAAAGAGCAAAACTCATACAGACCATCTATAATCATACTTGAATGTAGCTGTGCATATATGATTTTGACATGTTCTGTGATTTGCATACCCATTGATGTTGCAACTCTTGGTGGAATCATGACCCAACTCATCCAAAGAGGTGACGTCATGTAATTACATGTAATATCATGTAATTACATATGAATAGTATAATTATTGGGTTTGCAAGAAATGGACAAAGGATATCAATATCTCACCTGGCTTCTGCATTTCTTTCCTTCACGTACCTTTCAGCTGGCAACATGGCAGAGCTGCACAAGATGCTCATACATTGAACTGATTGAATGGTCGCGAAGGCAAACGGCTGGCTCTTTTGTGAATAGCAAATATCCATGGATTGAATCAACCTGCCCGATCTTGCACCATTGTACCGACTCAATTGTCTATGCAGAATTTGATGGAATCCATACTTTAAATAAGATGAACAAAAGCGCGAACTTGTGCGCATTGAAGATTAGCTAGCTGCAACATCGAAAATTGGTCGCTGTTGAATCTGCTCCGCCAAGAGACTCGTGTGCCCATTTCCACTCTGCAAGTTCAGCAGGTGACGCTTGCACGACCTGCCAACCCAAATCATCACAAGTGTGCTAGATGGTGTCTAGATCCTAGGCCGTCCTGGGTATTCCAAATTCCAAAGTCATGTGCGCGTCGATAGTTACCGATAGTTGTCGAATGATGAATTACGCCCTGCCATCTCCCTGTTCTCAGCGTGGCAACATGTGGCAACCATGCATACTCTTGCCTTCTCTAGGTCATCTAGGTCTTGGTCCTGCACCAAGGCTTCACCAAGAAATGGGTTCCCAGGGCGTTGAACCAGGGAAAAGTAATCCGATGTTTTGTTTCGGTCATTTTGTCGAGGACCGAAAAAATGGTTACTCTATCTATCTTTATTTATATAAATCTATCTGTACATAACATTACATAATCACACATGCATTTTAGTAAAACATATTACAGTATCTGATACTACATTACATTACACTACACTACATTACATTACATTATATTACATTACATTCTATATTGTGTTGTAAGTTGTAATACAATTCTTTAACTCCGTCTCAACCTGGGTGGCGCCCCTCTCCTGAACCAGCACCGGACGGAAAACTCCCAGCCACTGCGCCATTTGACCCCCTGTGGTGGCCAAGGCGTTGATCCATTCGGGAGCCTCAAACTTGAGACATCTCAAGATAAATCTCAAGACAAATCCCATCCACTTTCCAGCTCCAAACATTCAGCCTCCGCCTTCAACTCTCAAACTATTATCATCATTTAGCATATGTTTGCATCTATTATCTACAATTTCATCCTTCCGAAAATGGCCGACGGCGCAGAATTAGCGTGTCTGCCTACTGCCCAACCTCCTCAACACGCAAGCGCCGCACAAATTCAATGCCTGAGGATGCATTGGGGTAAACACCAGTTTCTCATAATTTCTCATGTGTAAATCCAGATTCAACATCACTCAACTGTCACGGGAACTCAAAGTCTGGATTTGTCAGTCTGAGTCCGTAGATTCAGCTTGTGAAATCATTTTTTTCATTATTCCCCTGTAGATTCACCAAATTGTTGCTGAGCTGCTGAAATGCGCGCAATTCCGTCGAAGCAAATCGTACCTGGTGCTGGAAAGTGTTCAATCTGGTGCCTCTACAATGTTACCTTCTGCGAGTATTGGCCCTACCCCTTTTCAATGGAATTGGACATGTAGGGGCAATAATATACTTCAACCCCAATGTACCAATCAGTGCCAAACGACACTTTTGCGATTAGAAGCGAGGGCACGACTGTCCGTCCCAAGATTTGCGCATGTCGCGAAGGATCGTGAGGACCTCTCATTGTATTTCCGGTTGTGTGGCTCCGTGGCATGCCAAAAAGGAGTTTGAACATGTCCGAACTGCAAATGACTTGTGTGCGTGACATACTATCATCCCTACCCAACCATCGTACGATATGAGTACAGATTCCCTTGGAAATCTTGGTATATAAAATGATGAGAAAAACGAGAAATGATTTGCAATTGCACCAGGGCTGTGGGTTTGCAGTTTAATCAGTCTGCAGTTTGTCATGACATCTGTGCCTCCTCAGGTGCCAAAGGCGTCTGCCCAAGTGGCAGGCGCTGTCGGAAGCGTCCCAGGCTACTTGTGCCAAAGTGCATGGCCTTGCGGAAGCTGATCAGTGATGATCTTGTGAAGGTATACCAAGTATACCAGGTATCTGCAAAGAATATATACTGAAGAAAAATCAACCCCTGCCGCCCCTCCATCAACCGCCCACGACACAATTTCACATATAATATTCTGTTATATAATATTGTTTAATATTACATAATATAATAATATTATATATATATACCCTATGATTCCATGGACCTTTCCTGGCATGGTCGTTCGCAGAGAGGACATACCAGGGTTTGCTAGGACATGCATGGATATTTTCCTGGTATGGTCGTTCAGGCTTTCCCAGTATAGTCGTTGCATGTTTCCTGGTATAGGCGCTTGGGACATCACAAGGATGGACCGTGGACAACACGTGGAACGCACATGTGAGAA
>Ga0126342_10001492_pt1 | contig 33138 bp, 25 predicted proteins | sample Cyp1metagenome_FD_92528 | JGI IMG/M metagenome (GOLD analysis project Ga0126342, IMG submission 92528) | Coral microbial communities from Lord Howe Island, Old Settlement Bay, Australia - Cyphastrea 1 metagenome | ecosystem: Host-associated > Invertebrates > Cnidaria > Coral ...
CCCCAGAGGGGGGGACAACTTTTCCACTAACATGTCCATTCTGGATTTTCAACTAACATGTCTCAAGTATAGGGCATTTATCATAGCCTATGTTCACAGCAGCTAACGTATCCAAAAAAAAAATATTTTCCACAAAAAAAGTGGATACGTTTGTTCCCTAGAGAGTATATGTCAAAAGTCTGGTACCCTGGTGAACCCCAAAATAGCTGGTGCTTATGGATACGAACAACTATGGAAAAAACATAGGCATTGACCCATCGCCGTTTATTGATAACCACAAGAAGTGACTATCAATGGATAGTTAACTACCTCAAATTATTCACTATGAGGAAGAATTGTATGAATCTTAATGGGGGTGCAGTTCATATGTATCAAAAATCAATATTATAATATATATATATTATATACTGTGTATATATATATATATCCATGTGTTTACAAACTACCGTGGCTAACTCAAAGCAATTTCCTGTAAATATTCAAACAAATGTGGAAAATCCACTACCTGCAGATCCTTGTCCGAAATAGTTTTTGTCCAAGGCTTTTCCACATCTATGGCTCGTTGAAAAACTAGCGCAACTATCCCCATTAATCCATTAATGGTTCCCCATGACCCTCCGGTAACCAATCGTTGCTTCCTAGAAAATCCATCATTTACGGTAGTTTGATGAATTTCCCATTAAATATCCATAGTTCGGGGATTTCCCAGCCAGCCATGTTTGATTTCGGAAAAATCCATCAATATCCAACTGTTGTCCCATCAATATGCCACTAATATCCCATGATTATCCCGGTTAAGCCATATAAAACCATATAAAGCCATAGTATTCCAAATATTCCGACATCAATATGTCTGTTAGTCAATATTGAAACGTTGTAGTTGAAGAATATCCTATAATCATCAACAGTACAGTACGGATCAGTACCCTCTGGTAAACATACAAAACACTATGGAAAATCACCATGTTCAATGGGTAATTCAACTATTTCGACTGGGCCATTTTCAATAGCAAACCGTTATAACATAACCAGGCCGGGTAATTTACGGCCGGGTACATCATGATACCATCAACTCAGTAGGGGTTCATCAGCAGTTCCCCATGATGTCCCATTAGACCATTATGAAACCATATGAACATAATATTAAACCATATGCTTACTAAACTATCTTTGCCTAAAAAAACATGTTTTTTTTTTCTTGAGTTCCATTATTATTATATTAAATCTAATTGTAGTTATATTAGTTCCATATTTTTATATAGTTATAAATGTTATGTTTTTTTTGCAAAAATCATGGTTTACCATATTAATCCCATATGCTCCATGTATGGTATATTTACCTACAAAACTGGGTGATTTTGTTCGGGCAAATGTTGGGATTCATATTCCAGCACCATGGTTCGCATATGGGATCCATGGTTTATAGTGAGTTTTCCCCCAAAAAAAATGGTGGATCTTTCATGATCTTTCCATAGTTCTGCAACAGTTTACCATAGTTTAGTTTTCCATACATGGAGCATATGGGAATATGGGGATGGGTCAAAACCCTGGTACCTAGTGAACCCCAAAATAGCTGGTAAATGGATGTTCATCCCACTAAAAATTGTATTAATAGGTATTGATCCATACCCATATGGGAATATGAACCCAACCACACCAGCCATGACGGCCCATGACTGTCGTGTCGTTCAGGGTGTCCCTGCGTCCACGTCGCTCTGGGTCAAGGCCATCCTCAGCGAACTCGTCGCAGGTTTGTTCGGCGGATCTGAAGATACAACAAGAAGGGGATGGCCTGGATTCATGGCCAATCTTAGACAAGCATGGGATTATATGGGATTGTATGGGATTATAATGGATTGTAATGGATTGTAGTGGATTATCAATGGGATTCTTGTGAAATTCAATGGGATTATTCATCGAAGGAAGTTTTTAGGAGTCAAATAACTTCCGACAATATGGATCTGAATGGAAATTTACGGAAATTTAACCAATGGGATGTTAACCAATGGATGCTAATTCACCAACATTCATGTTTGTGGATGTCTAATGGGATTTGAATGGTTTTTTTTTCATTAGCTTTGAATGGTATGGGAACATGGTAATTTCAATTTATTCTGGGAGTTTCATGAAATTCAATGGGATTATCTATATCAATGGATTGTTTAAGGGAAAAATTACAGGAAAGCCCCATACTTAATGGGAAAATCTATGGTTTCGTGTAGATTTTCCCTTAAACCAATCCATTGACTATAGTTATGAATACATGGTATGCCTAAAAAAGGGATTCCCCTACGGGATTTCAATGAAGTGCATCTTAGTCCGGGACTGTAAAGTTTGGAATTGAATGGAACACTACCCTCTGGTAATTTAACATAGCTATTGAAAATGACCATTTATAGTGGATTTTCCCATTAAAAATGGTGATTTTCCATAGTTATGTTAGTTTACCAGAGGGTATATAGACATAGATAACATTGGTTCTTAAAGACAAAGTTATGCAAGATAGATGTCATATATAACCAAAATAACATAACATAACTACATACCACTTTCATAACCAACATATCTAGTTATTAAAGATGTATGACATTGGTCCATCTACTGGGTCTGTATCAATAATGGAGGGTCTCCTCATTGTTTCGGGACTCAACCAATCGATTTTCGATTTAGAGGTTTGCTGAGGAAACATCTTCTACCCTCTGGTTATGTCAAAATAGCTATTGAAAATGGCCATAGAAATAGTGAGTTTTCCCATTAAAAATTGTGATTGTCCATAGTTATGTTAGTTTACCAGAGGGTAAAATTCCAAAGAAAAAAATGCTAAGTATAGAGGAAACATCATCCATCTTCTGTAGCAATCAATCACTTAGAATTTCGTCAAAGCACCTCTGACTCCCATCATATCTCCCCATCTCCCGGTATCCCTATCCCATAGGATCCATGGTGCTGGTATATATGCTAACATTTGGGGTATATTGATGGTACATGTTACTATATTATATCCTATGGGTATCCCCACCAAATGAAGAAATCGGATCATGCGCCAAGCTTCCAGAAGCCTGCCAAGTTCTGGTTGGCATCGTCAAAGCCCTCGCCGTCCTGGTGAGTAAAAAAAACAGCTAAAATGTCATGTGACATGGTGAGTTTGTAAATGGGCAGATCCAAAAATCTGAAACCAGATTCAAAAAAATGCAAACGGTAAATGGTTAGTAAGTGATAAGCAAATGGCTTGGTAAGATGATGAGTAAATGGATTGCACATGATCAGCAAATGGTTTGCAATCGACAAGTAAATGGTTGCTAAATGATAAGTAGATAATGTGTAAATGATCCGTAAATTCTTTGTCAATGTGTGTAAATTGCTTGTAAAGAATAAGTAAACGGTCTGTAAATGATAAGTTAGTGGTTTGTAAAGAATAAGTAAAAGCTTTGTAAAGGATGAGCAGAGGGTTTGAGTAAATGGCTTGCAAATAAACCAAGGATTTTTTCCTGAGTTTTTCAGGGTAAAACCTAATGGAGCTTTCCCGTGGAAAAGCCCATCTCCACAGCACTAGTCATGGTGCTGCAGGTGTCTCCCAAGTCTAATCGATTTACCCGGCCTGGTGAACATACAACAAGCTATTGAAAATGGCCATAGAAATAGTGAGTTTTCCCATGAAAAATGGTGATTTTCCATACTTTTTTGTAACAGTTTACCAGAGAGTACTGGTTCACTTAGTCCACGGCCCATCAGAGGTGTTCAACAAGCCATGACTTTTTTTGATCAGCCGTTGACTCACTGTTGAAAACATGGCCGGAAAATATCCCATTGATTTTCCAGTTGCCAATGTAGATCTCCTAATCATCATGGATTGTTCGAAGTTGATACTCCATCCATATTGCTACCAATTTCAGTTTAAATTGACACTTGTCATGGGCAAACCCTCCCATGCTTCTCATCTTTGATTGCCAAATGTTGCCGTGGACTTATCAACTTCGATTTGCCTATAAGGAACCGCAAACAAAAATTAATAAAACCTATTCCCTATACCCTCTGGTAAACTGTTACATAACTATGGACAATCACCATTTTTATGGGTAAATCAACTATTTCTATGGCTATTTTCCAGTTCGCAAACTGTTGACAAATTACCAGAGGGTCTATCCATTAATATACCGGCCATTAATATACCAGTAATATACCATAAATATCCCATTAATATCCCATTAATATCCCATTAGTATACCATAAATGTCCCATTAATATAGCATTAATATACCATAAATATCCCATTGTAGCATGTTGAAACCATTTTAATTACTATTTCGGGTATAAATAAAAGATTCCCCAATGGATGTCCCAGGAATGCCAGACGGAAAAAGACTCCCACCATCTCCCAGCATCAAACTGTGGACCAGCGGTCAAAAAAAACTGACCCGTCCCGGTATAATCCGAATGTCCCAGTTGGAATACATTGAGTCGTTCGTCACTTGGGATGAGTTTGACATTCCTAACTGAATGGAAAGTCATAAAATTCCATGGTTTCAAACCACCAACTAGGTATTAATTGGTTTTACATAGTTTTACAATGTTTTACAATTGTTTGGATAGTGTTTACACCAACTAAAAAAAACATCAACCGGGTTTCATGCAATCATCAACCGGGACCTTCTTCTCCAACGTTCTGGACAGTTCTTGAAGTAACAACCTGGGGAACTTTCGTGAGCTCGGCAAGGGTGCCACATGGCAAATAGCCTTTGGTAATTTGTTACATATAGCTATTGAAAATGGCCAGTTCTAGTTGGTTCACCTATTGGACATGGTGATTTTCCAGTTAGCAAACTGTTAGTTTACCAGGCCGGGTAACTCGAGTTTCCATTAACCACCACTAACCACCATTAACCACCATTAACCACCATTAACCAACCATCATTAGGGTATTGGGAGATCTTCACCAAGAAAAAGTGTCTCTTGGGTCCCACCAAAAACGTCAAAAAACTGAGATTTTTCGATCTTCCCAAGTTGGACGGGGCGGTCCAAACAAGCCCAACCCGGTTATGTCAACATAATTAGCTGTTGAAAATGGTGATTTATAGTGGATTTACCCATTGAACATGGTGATTTTCCATAGCTATGTAACAGTTTATCAGAGGGTATATACCTGGGCCATGGAGGCATCGTTTGATCTCTGGGTGAATGGGGTCTGAGTCAACAAGAAAACACATGGTATTTACCTAGCAGATTCTAACAGGACTGACTGAGGGTCGACGAATGCATTCCACCAGAGTCTTTATTGGTGGGATATATTTCAGAAGGGGATGGGATGTCTTGGATTTGTATCTCAATTGGCATGTGGATAATAACCCACTTGTAATTGGTTACATATGTATATATATACATTATAATGTATACTAATTATAATATATAGATATATAATTATATATATACTATTATCACATATATATATATAGAATTATATATGGATATGGAATTACATATATGGCTTGTTTGCAACCATGCTTATGAAAGAACCACCTGCGATTGGCACTTCACCTTCAGTGGGGCCCCGCGCAAAGCTTCGCGTCGGTTGGGTGCCTGCGCAGTGGTGAGAAACCACAGGTAGCCTCCGGTAATCCCATGAAAATCACCTGAAAAAGGTCGAAAAAATATAACCCAGATGCGATCCATGGTGCTGGTATATTTACCTACAAAACTGGGTGACTTTTTTTGGGTAAATGTTGGGATTCATATGCCAGCACCATGGAACATTTGGGTAAACTAACTATGGTTATTTGATGGTTACTAAGCATATTATTTGATGGTCAAAATAATAAACATTTTAGCAAATGGTTTTATGGTTAAATCCCCATCTTTCACATGACGCAAACTAGTTCAAATAATGGAAACATGTCCATTTATCCATGAATTTATCGCATTTCTACCTCCAAAAAATGGATGAAGTGGTGTGGCTGATGCGTAGTTGCTTGTCCTGAAAAAAAATCTGTCCTCTTAACTTGCACCATGGTCAATCTGGTATAGATACCCTACAGTTTTTTTGTTTAAGTACATGATGTACATGTATCACTGTATCCCCATTTCATTCAAAGAACACAATTCATTACAGTTTAAAGCAAGCATCCCAAGGTTGAACCAGACACATTGTCTACATCTACTAGGCTTGACGGAAAGAGCCTTGTGGGGATGGGAAAAAAGTGATGTCTTTCTTGCAAGGTGACATACATAAAAACTTAAGAGAAAGAATGTGGCCATATTTTGCCACACTTCAGATGTTGAAAATCATCCCTCGAAAACACCACGGCCTTGTCGATTTTGCCTTTCGCTACGCAGAGCGCTGTCAACGTGCTTTTCAGCGCCTGCAACCACAAACTCTGCTTGCAAGCACCAGCAAAGTCCACATGTTTTTCGGGATCAGTGGGGAATGCTGAAATCTTCAGATGCTTCAAATATCCGCAACCAGGTCTTTCCGTGCCTGGTCTGCATATGCATATCATTCCATATATACGAAGATTGGGCGTATGATCGCCCCTATCGCACAATTCGGCCTTTGAATCATGCTTAAATCCCAATCTCCATGGGTTAAGCCCATGTTTCAATATCAAACACATACAGTATGGGTTTGTCTGAAAATTATAGGAACATCACTTAATCATCTGATCCTTGCTTTGTTCTCCATACAATGACACGTTTTCACAGGCACCTTCAATAACACCATCTGTCGCTGTTCCCACCTTCTCTTCAGCGGGAAAGCCGTACTGTTGCGCCATCTTCAGAGCTGCCTCCGTCACCAGGTTTCTGGTTACGTTTTGTCACAGGAAACTCTGGGATTCCCAGGTATCCCGGTGTATCCCGGGAATCCCATAATCCCCAGCCATTCATCGCTAAGTCGCGGCGACGATACGAAGGCGCGACTTAGTAAAATCTGGTAAAAATGGATGTTTCTGGATGTTTACTGGGATTTTTTTTTCACATAAACCAGAAACAAATGGACCAGTAAAACCATAAATTATGCTAGGTATAATGGACCAGTCTTCATGGGCTTTAGCAAGAAATTTCCTGCCCATCTTGTAGGAACATCCCAAGTCCACTCCCTACTACTTTATAGTCTTCCACTCATTCTCTCGCTTACTCATATAGATATACATACAACGTAATATCTACATATATATATATATATTATATGTTGGCAATACTATGTCTATGGCATAGATCACAGACATACATGTTATACATTTCTCTATATATATACACATGTGTGTGTATATATAATTTATATATAATGTATATAATGTATATATTAAATTTATATGTTGGTTCTATCTATGTTTATGGCATACGATGGCAATCTGCAAGCGATCGTTGGAACCTGTGCCGTGTTGCTGGCGTAGTCCGGAAACGGAGACCTTGAGGCCGCTCTGTGGAAAAACTCGATAAAGGGGCCCCAGTTCGTTAGCTAAGCTGGTGAATATAACTATAATAACCATATTAAATTATATGTGTGCGTATATATATATATGTAGAGATTTTATACATATAGTTATATTTGGATGGGGTTATAAACCAACTTATAACTGGGGGGACACCTTAGAACCAAATTGACTTTAAGCAGCAAAGATTTATAGTAGCCCCATCCCCGAAAAATGTACAAATAGTTCACCACTACTTTAGGAGGATTTCACCTTATCTTTTTTGGGTTACTATATGGTTTTTACTTATGTATATAGCACCTCCAAAAAGATAGAAAAGTGTTTTCGGATGGTAGTTCGATTATATGTATTTATTTTATTTTATTCCACGTTTGCCACTTTTTTTCTATTTGTTGGCTACTATATCGTACTCCCGGAGTAAATAGCATATGGAAATCATGTAAATATGAAAACAAAACTCACGTTCGATGTACCAGTACTTCAGCAAAATTTAATATATGAGCCATGTTCTAAATGTTACAGTATATTTACCAGTGCTTAACATGAACACAAGGGTTAGAACGTGGCAAAATTATGGGAATTCTACTGGGATTCCAGTGTCAACATGGAGATCTATAGGACCCATCAATCGGGATATGGCGCTACCCAAAACTTAAGGATATCTCCAACATTTATTGCCAATCACAAATCACAAAACAATGTGATATTACAAAACAATGTGATATTTCATGATATTCCATGATATTCCATGATATCCTATCCATTTATTTCCCAGAATCAGAACATGTTCCAAATTATACTAATCCCAGTTCACCAATCCCAGTTCACTCAGTATAATCTTTGTTATCCCATTATAATCCCAGTTCATTCCATTTACTGTATTACCATATGTTGTATTATATATATATGTGTATATCATATCAATGGCCATTTCATGTATCTAAATTGGAGCTACCTACCATATAATATAGAGGGCCCTATGTAATGGCTATGTAGTATATATATATATATGAATATATATATATATATGTATATATATGTATATATATATATATGTATATATGTATATATATATATACATATGTATATAATTACATGTATATATATATATATCATTATATATTCCCCAAATATGGTTTTGTGTGGTACAGATTGGTACAGTACCTCCATTGGTACGGATTCTGAAAATTCTATGGACAAATGGGATACAGATGGCTTTGAAACTTCGTTTGATCATCACCAACATCCCAGGTGGTTTCAACCCTTCTGAAAAACATGAAAGTGAGTTGGGATGATTATTCCCAATAGATGGAAAAATAAAAAATGTTCCAAACCACCGACCAGATTAGTTGAAGTTCAAGGAACATCGTGGCCAGTTTGTGCAGCATCTGAATCTGCGCGGCGGATAGCGACGGGTAATATTTACGGTGGAATGATGGGTAAATGAAAAGTAAATGTCAGGGATTCTAATACCTCCACTTATAGATTACCATGGGTAAATGATCAGCAAAATAGCCAAGTAAATAGCATTCTATTACCATTGGTATGATCTAAACTCTAATACCATTTATAGCCGGGAAAATGATCAGCTTAAAACCATTGGATGTTCATTGGATTTTGAGGTTTTCCATGGGTTTTCCCTCAAGTTTTCAGACATTTTTCAAACAATGTTTCAATGGATCAACTCGTTTTTGGCCGTGGATCGGATCCCACTTCGAAAGCCTGAATGTTGGCTTAAATGTTGTGCATTGTTGCTGCGTGTATATATATATATACATAACATACACATACATATATATATATACATAACATAGATATATATATATATACACCGTATGTATACATATACAATATGTATACATATTCATATTCAAGTTGGCTAATGTTGGAGAGGGTTAGATATCCACTTCCCCTTTTCGACAGATTTCGGGATTTCCGGTCAGTTTCAGGCAGCAGGGCCACATCCAGTTTCCCAGGTCCGTGACACCCCCAATAGATGGTCAGCATGTTAGTTTAACCATGTTAGGTTAGATGTAGGTATGTTCATCTTCAGCAAGTTAGGATTTAACATGATTTCAATCCTTAGTTCCTACAACTTTTTCGTATTTCGGCCAAGATATCGCTCAGATGAATGCCCAGTTTCTTGGATCCAGTCGACTAGAATTTTTGGTTAAACCCAAAAATCAAGCCTGATGTGCTGCTTGTGGTACCCATGGTAACGATTTCCATAGGGCTTGCTGGTTTGCTGTCAAGCATCTTTGATCGCTGGTTTGCTGAAAGGAAATGGTGCAAAATCCCATGTCGGGTGAGTCAGAAGACCCGAACATTGCCTCCAAGATTCATGGTATTTTATAGCTTTTCTTGACCCAAGAAACCATCTATAAATGGGCCCTGTTCCATAGCTATGTTAAATAACCAGAGGGTATATATATATAATGATAGGGATAAATCATCTGGTTGGTGGTTTTAACCATCTTGAAAAATATGAGTTCGTCGATTGGAAGGATTGCATATATTATGGGAAAACAATCCATTCATGTTCCAAAACCAATATATTATGGGACATTTCCATGACATTTCCATGGACATTTCACATGATTCAAGCAACAAAGGCAGCTAGGCTGTTGGTTAAAAATCGCTCTTTCTTGGCCTCAAAGATTGCTGAAAAACACATACCAACCCTTTGTGCTTTTTAAACTAATCATCCCATGTTTAAAAAGGTTGCTTTCATCTCCTTTGTTCATGGCTTATATATAAACAAAAGATAATGTCACCCAAAAGATGAACAATTTTCATGGCTTATGTTATATATATATACTGTAACCATATTGTTTGGTATCACCATAGATAACCCTATATATATAACCACATATCATAGCCATTTTTGATGAAACCAGCTTGATCTCCCCATGATTGGTGATGTCATCTCAACCATTCAATATCCTATTCATTGGTTATATAACCATATTGCTGGGTTATATTACTGCTTTATACTACACAATATTGCTGGGTTATATAACATTATATATAACCAGATATAACTTAACCATATTTTGGGTTAATATCCTATATAACCATTCAATGGGTTGGACCATTTAATGGGTTGGAACTTCCCCCAGTTTTGATAACCACCCCCCGAAGAGGAACCGTTGGGCCTCACCCTGCTTGTTTTTGTCCGAACGAAGCTGTTCGACCTCAGGGCGATTGTGGATTTCAACGGAGGGATGGGACCAGCAACTCATGGCTTTGAATGGAGGTTTTTTTGGCTGGGAAAACCATAGGAAAACCATGGGAAAATAGTGATTAGTAATGGTTAATAGTGGTTAATGATGGTTAATCATTGGTTAATCATTGGTTAAAACATTGGCTGGTTGGTGGTATACCTACCCCTCTGAAAAATGATGGAGTGAAAGTCAGTTGGGATGATGACATTCCCATATGAAATGGAAAATAAAAATGTTTGAAACCGCCACCAAGCAGGTATTATTTTTGGGGGACCTTAGTGGGTTTTAATGGGATTTAATAGGTTTTAAATGGGTGTTCAAAATAGGTTTTAATGGGATGATCGTTTGTTTTTTGAGGGATTTCAAGATGTTCCATGGCTTTGGGTGGGGATATAACTAGATTAACTAGCAATGAAGATAGGATGATTGGGTATGTTCCATGGTATACCCTCTGGTAAACTAACATAACTATGGAAAATAACCATTTTCAATGGGTAAATCCACTATAAATTACCATTTTAAATAGCTATGTTAAATTACCAGAGGGTATGTTCCATGGTATGACGTCCACCATGTTTTCTGGGTTTTTCTTAGTGACCCAACAGATCCAATAGATCCAACAGATCCAACGATACGCCCCTGAAATGCCGACCGAACTTCGTTGGGAAAATCAATGGATTGGTTTGTTGGGGAAAATTTTAACCGGAAAGCCCCATGATCTTCATGGGAAAATAACGATGGTTTCCGATTTTGAGATTTTCCCAAAACCAATCCATTGATGAATTGACATGGCCCTTGAACATTGGCGTTTAAGAAACACCTCTGTGAAACATCAACAAACGGTGAGATGATTCTGAGTCATCTATGTTATCCCCATTCAGGAGATGACATTGCCAGAAACTATCCATGGTAGTGCCAATCAGCCAGATACCCTGCAAAAAATAAGAAATTCTTTGCTGGTGAACGTAGATATTCCCATTGATACCAAAAGACTAAAGGATTAGTTTGTACCCATCTAAGATTGACCTAGTTACAGACAAATTCACATATCAATATCTCGGAAAATTCCGACCCAGCAATTGAGTTTCTTAAGGGTCTTTTTCTGATCGGATAACTGCAGAAAATATGGATCCTTCGAGGATTTGATCAACTACCCTAGCGGCGTTTTCAAGTGGAATGTGCGTCGGTAGTACGGTAAAAGCAATGTGATAAAATGGCTATGATTTATACGTTCTGGTTCAACAAAATAAAATGGAGATGGTTTATGAAGTTTATGGCATTGGGTATACCCTGTTGTTCAATTCTGATCGCGGTTCGAGAAAACAGCACACACACACACACACCAAGAAAGTAAACAGCAATGATACTGACCAATAAAGTTAGGATTTCAAAAAAAAAAACACCCTGGATTTTTCCATATGGGGTAGGTCAAGATTCAACTGGCGATGGTCGATGAAAAAATTTGGTCAAGATCAGCCAGAGTACCATCTGATCAACTGCCCATTCGGGTTGTTGTTCGCAATGTAATTTGTGGTTTAAACAAACGAATGTACACATGATCATTCCCAAGTAACAAATGTGATCAGGTATTACTTGGTAATTACTTGGTTTATGTGCCATAAAAAAAAAGTAATAAATTTGGTTATTTAACAGTTTGCCATGGAAAATCACCATGAAAACCACTATTAACCACTATTAACCACTATAAAATGATGATCCCCAAGTCATAAAAAAACTTGGTGATTTTGGGAGGTTCCTTCTTCCGCCGCCGTTTTTCTGCCTTTTTCGTTTCGTTCTTTTCACGTCGGACGCTAGCTGCGCTCGCTGAGGATCAAAATCGCGACGTTCCGTGCGTGCTATCGCGATCAGAGCCTGAACGGAGCGGCAGCTCGCGGCGGTTGATTCAATGGATTGGTAAATCCAAAAAACCATGGGAAAATGGAGGTTTTAATGGGAAAACCATAGGAAAACCATAGGAAAATGGAGGTTTACCCTCTGGTAAACATACAAAAAGCTATTGAAAATGGCCATAGAAATAGTGAGCTTTCCCATTAAACATGGTGATTTTGCATTACCCTCTGGTAATTTAAGAGTTTGCTATTGAACATGGCCATTATTAATAGTGAGTTTTCCCATTTATTGATGGTGATGTTCAATAGCTTTTTGTATAGTTTAGAGGGTACTAGCCCACTAATTCCCATTATCCCATTGATGTATCATTTTCACCCCATTCTCAATGGATTGGTTTTGTTGGGAAAATCTACCCCATATGCTCCATGGTGCTGGTATATTTCACAGAGGTGTTGATGTTTCACAGAGGTGTTTCTTAAACGCCAATGTTCAAGGGCCATGTCTAAATCAATGGATTGGTTTGGGAAAATCTTAACCGGAAACCATCGATTTTCCCATGAAGATCATGGGGCATTCCGGTTAAATGTGTCCCTTTATCCAATCCATTGATTGATGGTTTTACTTCGATGTGCAAGTTGGTACCCGAAATGGTAAACATACAAAAAACGAGGGAAAATCACCATTGTTTATGGCTAAGTCAACTATTTCTATGGCTATTTTCAATAGCTATTTTGACATAACCAGAGGGTACATGGTATATGCAAAAGAAAATCATGGGGTACATTAGCAATGGAACATGGTGATATAATGGAACAAATGGATTTATCAATGCACTTGGAACATGGAACAATGGATTTATCTATATGAATCAATGGAACATGGTGATATAAACAAACAATGTGGATATTGATGGGGATATAACCAAGTTGATATTATCATATTTGGGGATTTCTGTACCATCTTTTCAGACAAACCATATATATATATACATATATATATATATATGTATGTATTATATATATATATATATGGTGTTATATAATATCTATATAATATCTGTGCTTTTTTTTCAGTCAATTTCACTGCCATTCATTGCCATGAGGTCCGCAGTGTGGTCATGAAGAGGTCATCCAGTTTGAGCTTGAAACAGGGATGATTCGTTTTTTTTAATTATTACCAGCTAGTTATATGACCAAATGGGAGCAATCATTGGATGGTATACCGAACTAAATGAACATGATTACTAATCATATAAACAGTTCCCAAACCTTTCGCCAGCTTTCATTCCCAGGATCATGAAATGTACCAGCTAGTACAATCCAATATAGTCAACCAAATATGTCATGATTGCCATATCAGATAAACAGGGCTATTTCGAAATAGTTACACCCCAGTTTCAACGTTACACCCCAGTTCTTCACCAATTGGGTACCCTCTTTCGTAAACTGTTACATAACTATGGAAAGATCCATCATTTTGTAGCTGGGAAAACTCACTATATTAATAATGGCTCATTGCCTTACACTCTGAATATATCATAGTAACTGTGGAAAATCATCATGTTTAATGGGAAAACGAAAACTATTAGTAATGGCCATGTTCCAGTTCGCTATATATGTATGGCTATACCAGGCCGGGTACCTTTTTGTTTTTTGCCCCATAAGTCCCGGTGCGGCTTCAACCATCCCCCAGTCATCACCATTTTTGTAGGTGCTTTGGTTACCATTCCAAAAAAAAGGTAGTTTAATACCAACTAAATTTATGGTGATGACTGGGGGATGGTGCACATTGTTGTTTTAAGCACATTATTTGACAATTGTCGTGGTTAGTTTGTGTTGGTTGAACAATGGTTAAACATTCAAGAAACGGGTAAAAAGCACACACATTTATCGCTGCTTAAATCCAATCTGCTGCTTCCATATCTGCACCCGAGCAGTGAAGTCCATATGTCATTCCATTACCGGAAGATTAGTTTTAGACATATCTATGAACAATTGCCCATTTATGGATGAGGTGTTAAATAAAAAAGTGACAAATAGTAATAAAGATGCTTGACAATGATTGATGGGAATGGTTTTTGGGAATGCAATAACCGGGTAACAACCAAGCAATTTTCTGTCCATTTGAATATCATGGGGGCAACGACCAACGATTAATTTCTTTGTCATTCCCCAAATCATCATCAACCAACAGGGGTGTCTTGCACGCAGCCGTTGAATCCAAAAAAACATTGTCCCATTATACTGTATCCCCATTGCATCCCCATTATATGCAACTGTATCCATGGTTTTGGCCTCATTATATATATCCAAGCTTTTTGTTTTGTCATGGGTAAAATAAAGGTGGCGAGTTCCCCCCCCCCGAACTAATCATCAACCAACCACAATTTAACCAATGTATCCCCAAATGTTTGACGGTTCAAAACCATAAGTCCTATAACTTAGATTTGCAAAGGGCCCCTCAAAATATTTCGCATGTCCCCTATGGATTCCCCAGGCATGGTGTATTTCCCATTGGGAAGGTAAATCCAAAAAAAATATTGCATTACTAGCCCTCTAATTCCCGTATCATTTTCACCCCATTCTCAATGGATTGGTTTAAGGGAAAATCTACAGGAAACCATAGATTTTCCCATTAATTATGGGGCTTTCCTGTAATTTGTCCCTTAAACCAATCTATTGACATTCATATCCCACGGAAATATTCCATGAATGTCCCAATTATTCCATGAATGTCCCATGTTCGTATCTGATCAAAATCCCTTCGAATCATCCCATTTCCATGCCCTATCTTTCCCTATATTTCCCTATCACCATGGTGAAAAACACCCTATCATCACTGAATCATCACTGAATCATCCCTGAATCAGCCCAGAATCCAGCACAGAATCCGCGACCCAACGTCTCCACGTCTCCACGTCTCCGCACCTGCTTTTCACCATGGTAAGTCCCAAGCGTCCATCATCCACGGAGCTCACCCAAACAGTGACCTGGCGCTGGTTTTCACGTGGGCTGATGTGTTAGATTAAGATCATGGCTTATCATTGCTTGGAATGTGGTTTATAGCTGGGAAAACCATAGGAAAAGCCTAGGAAAATATGGAGGTGGAGGCCCTCCGGTAAACTGGTGCAGAACTATGGAAAGATCCACCATTTTGAATGGGAAAACTCACTATAAACCACGGTTCCCACATGCGAACCATGGTGCTGGAATATGAATCCCAACATTTGCCCGAACACAATCACCCAGTTTTGTAGGTAAATATACCAGCACCATGGAGCATATGGGATTGGTTGGAATGTGGTTTTAATGGCTTTAACCTTTGGGGGATCAAACCACATATGTCACATAAACCCGTAAGGTCGTCCCATCATACGTTAGATTAGATGCTTGGAATGTGGTTTTTTCAATGCTTTCGTATCCCGGTGAATGATTCCAACAATGCGGTCAATCATGGTTCACTTAGGAGTCACCACATGATGTTCGATGTTTTGCCATCCGCCCATGAACTTGGGTCATTCCAACCCCCATCCACCATTGTCCAACCATGGTTTCTGGGAGATGAGAAAAACTGGATGTCCAACATCGAAAAGATAATCCCTACTAAGGTGGAAAAAAAAATGGACCATGTTCGAAATTGGAATTGTTAAGTTAGTGGACATTCGTGCCAGTCGGTGAGTTTTTTTTGGCACGTTCTTGTTGGTAGATATGTGATATGCCTATATAGTATTCATGGGGGTTACTCAAATGAACTAAATGGATCTAACTGGGGGTCTTTAGACCAAATTGTACCAACTTGTACCTAGGGAGGGGGCCCTTCCTGTATGTACAAAACAAATACCTAACCATGGATGTAACTGGGAAGTTGCTTGATTCCCAAGCTTCATTACCAGATGGTAGACGCTATGCGACCTTACAGCAGGGCACCTCGTTGCATCCTCTGTGATGATCTTAGATGGCCATGCTGGCCAGGAACCGAGAACTTGCTTGGAGGTACCGATTCCAGATTCCATATATGTTTGGCCTATGTTTGCGGGAATATCCCCACAAAATATGGCCTTATATGGTACAATACCTCCAATTTAGGATCCTGGAATTCCCAAAAGCAGTACCAAAATGTGCCAAAATCCTTCCTGCATGGGAAGAAAACATCCAACAAATGCCCCATTGCCTTGGCAATCCAACAAAAAATGGCTGGAAAACCACTTGCCTCGTGCCAATCTACCGCAGCTAGGCAGCCAAGTGTTACTAAACCTTGCTACTTACCAGGAATCGCGTTTTTCCCATGGCCCAATTAATGGTGAACCGAAGGATATATCCATGATTTTTTATGAATGTTCCATCATTATTACCCCAAACTACACAGAACCAGTATGAATTTTCATCCCTCACAACCACCTGAGCACCTCATGTTTGCTCCTTCTAGCTGATCGCGAGGTTGCCAGGCTCATAAACCTCCTGTTTTTTCTAAATGTGAGTCACCTCGAATATTGATCCGAACTTCATCTGTGCAAACCAGTGGGAAAACTCACATCTGTGTAAACGTTTACCCTATAGTACCAATAGAATCCATGGTGCTGCTATATATGGTAACATGGATCCCATCAATATACCCCCTGTATGTTAGCATATATACCAGCACCATGGATCCGTCATGGGCTAGGGTATCGAATCCATTTGGGTATGGATCAATACCTATTAATACCATTTTTAAGGGGATGAACATCCATACATCCCAGCTATTTTGATGTGAACTACAGGGGTACAAGGTTTTGACACACTGCCATTTATAAAACTTCTCCACACCCACGCCCATCCGAACCTTTTGACCCTCAGCGGCGAAATCGTGTGGATTGTCCACCTCGGTTCGCTGTGGTTTTTGTGTGGCTGGAGAACACCTAGTTCGGCTTACGTGTGCCGTGTGCCTTGGTAAAAAGATGGGTTATATGGGTTATATGATCAATAGTAGTGGTTAATAGTAGTGGTTAATAATATTTGGCAATTAATCACTATTAATCACTATTAAACCACCAAACCATCCTTGTATTGCCAAAAAAAACGAAAAAATGATAGATCATCCAACTGATACTACCATGGTTTATTATATTCAACGATACCAAAGCCAAGGGTGCACAAGAGGTGCACGTTGAGCCTATGTATATATATAGTCTGCATGGTGTTTATTACACACCCCATAAATGGTCCCAAACATAGTGAAAGTCGCCTACTAAACCGTGGTTTCGTTTGGGGGTCAAACTAGTATGGGGGGAAGGGATTATTGTAACAAAATAGATTGTAAATCCATTATTCTACCAACCATCTAAAATAGATTGTAAATCCATTATTCTACCAACCATCTATATAACCTAAAATCATGGAACACCCAGTATCCATCCACCATTACCCTCTGGGAAACATACAAAAACATATTAAAAATGGCCCAGTCGAAATAGTGGATTTACCCATTTAAAATTGTGATTTTCCATAGACAACTGTTAGTTTACCAGAGGGTAACAATGGATATGATCAACTAAAAAAAGTAGGGATTCATGAAAAACTATGTTATATCCCGATGAAAAATCATCAAAAGAAACCATCATCCCATTGTAACCCCATAACGTAATCTTTATGAAAAACCAAAAAAAACATGGCATGTTGGCATAAATTTCCCTCTTATGATTGGAGATATTTCTATGATTTCTATGGCAAGTTTCCATCCATTGGTGGATGTTTATTCCCATTATAGCACCATTTTGACTACGTCCTTACTTCATTTTTCCAATTAATATCTCCACTATAACCAAATGTTTGATGTTTTTTTCCACTCTCCATCCACCATCAATCAACATCATAGTAATAGATTAGTTAGCTAATACTGATAAGAAAATACAAACAAATAAGGATTCATAGTATAATAGTATTACAATTAACTATGGATTACTACTCACTATATAATCATATTACAAGTAAGTATCTTACTATTACAAAATCAACTATGGATTATTATGAATGATGATTATGGATTATTATGGATTACTAAAACATTACCTATACAATATATATGAATATATACATGTCCAGTATTATTGTCGATAATATCCAATATTATTACATATCCAGCAAAAAAAGGTACATTGCATTATTACATATCCAGTATTTTAAATATCCAGTATTGTTACATATCCAATATTCTTGTCGATCATATCCAGTATTATTAACTGGTTGGTGGTTTTAACCATATTGACACATATGAAAGTCAGTTGGGATCATAACATTCCCAATATGATGGGAAAGTCAAAAAAAAATAATGTTCCAAACCACCAAGCAGTATATATCATTAACCATTATTAACCATTATTAACCATCATTAACCATTATTAACCACTATTAACCATTATTAACCACCATAAAATGGCTGTTCCAAACCACCACCGCCAACCAGGTCATGTAATTTATCCAGATATTTCTGGACTTACCTTCTGGTAGTCAAACATGACAAGCTGGGAAATCCCCCAAAAAGATGGGCCATGTTCAACATAACGAACTGGAAGGATCCAGCATTTTTCATGGAAAAACTCACCAACCAGATTACTATCCATCACAGTAACATAGCTATTGAACATAGCTATTGAACATGATTTACCCTCTGCTAAACTGTTACATAACTATGGAAAGATCCACCATTTTCTAGCTGGGTAAATCCACTATTTCTATGCTCATTTTCAATAGCAAACTGTTAGTCATTACCAGGCCGGGTACCTATATTCAAGATGGTGGATCTTTCCATATAGCAAAATGTTAGTCATTACCAGGTTGGGTAAACCTCCATTTTAACCCAGCCAATGATTAACCAGCCAATGTTTTAACCCATGATTAACCATCATTAACCACAAGAAAACCATTACTAATCTCCATTTTCCTATGGTTTTCCCATGGTTTCCGATCCATCCCCGAGCGCTAAAACCAGGCGGCAAAGCCATCGCTCATCCGCGAGATGTGCACCAGCCCCGAGCGCTCCGAGCCCACGTCCACGAAGGCGCCGAAGTCCCTATAGGGCGGGGACCAAAAATGGCCATTCCAGGAACCTAAATTGGAGGCCTGTGTAAGGCCTATGTAAGGGAATATCCCCAGAAAATATGGCATTATATGGTACAGTACCTCCATTTTAGGATCCTGAAATTCCCATTGACATGGGAAAACCATGGGACACAGATCGGAAACTATGGAGAAATCCCTGGAAAACATGGGAACATATGGAAACAAATGTGCCAACCCGTGCGAAATCTATGAACAATCCGATGTAATTATGCATTCACACCTGAAAAGACATCAACAGATTAAAAAACAGGGCCGGAAATGGAGGATTGGTTTTCATGGGAAACTTTCAGTAAACACGTCAATAAATTTGTATGTATATATATATATATTATATTGTTGCATTTTTATATATTTATTTACATACGTACATATATATATATATATATATATATAAATGAAACATATGAAAAAACACATATGTATATGTAAATCTGTCCACATATATATATATATACATATATACATATGTGTGTACATGTATACATATGTTTTTTTTTCCCTCCTGTTCCCAGAAGCGATCAACGCTGCGACGGAGCAGTCTGAATTCTACCGCCACATGGATGCTTAGCCATCGTGGCCGATCCAACCATCAAATGAATCATCTCGCATCTCTTCACATCTGCGGATGAAATCTAGGGGTGGATCGAAAGGTGAACCAAAATCACCGCACTCAATGCTGGTGAGATCTGTACACATGCTTGTCGCAACAGCCTGGCAAAGAGCTGGTGGATACTCTTTGAGCGGAGCTGTGCGGTAGTTACCACTGTCATCCTTGCCGATGGACGTTCCACTAGGCAGTTGCCCAGTAAGCAAGTGCCTATGCAATTCAGTCTCCAGGGTTTTCAGGTGGTCGGCTTCGGTGACGGGGCTCCAAAAAGTCCCTGAGACACCGAAACTAGTCGCATATTCGGCAAGGTCAGCAGCATGCGCAAAATGGCGAGGCGCCAAATGCTCACATAATCTGGTCTTTCAGGATCTTTGGGATGCTCAAGAAGCCCAGCACCGGATCGTGTTGCTAAAGCAGCCAAATATTCGAAAGCAAAACCCAAAAGGAGAGTGCCAAGCATGACTTGTCGGAGTTCACCAAGTCGCAGTGACAAAAGCCCCCATGGTGCTTCAGGGCTGCGAACGACTCTCGGACCATGACAGTCGGCAAGTTCAATGTTTCTTGCCTTGCTCCATGTGTTGCAAGGCGGTCCACCAATGAACGCAACGACATGTCCACTCATGATATGGGTCAACCAAAATTCACGAGTTTCAACCTTGGCAATGTCTCCGTACTGGGAGTCAATGACAATGTCAACAGAGGCCGTCAAAATGATGAAATCCGGATGCTTCTTGGCTAATGCTGACATATACCATTCAATGTCTCCCCGTCTTCTTCTCCCTGCATAAGCGTGGAGCACGATTTTGTACCTGCATGGGATGCGTGGAATGACCTGAACGTGATTCCAAGCTCCAGGCGGCTGAACAGCCAAATCGGCATACCAGTTTTCCCATTCATCAAGGCGCACCTTCGATAATGAGTCAGGTTTCAATGGCTGCTTGGTGAGAAAGGGCCATGCATCTGCTTGTATTAAGTTCCGGACACAAAAGACAACTTGATCAAACGACACCTGTAGAGGTTCAGCATCAGCCTCAACAAAGGTGTCAAGGAATTGACTCAGTGTCTGCTTGCACATGGTCCAAGAAATTGGCTGTCGCCTAATCTCCTCACACAATGCCGCTTGAATGTTGTCAGCATCTTCCACTCCAGTTAAACAGAGGTAAAGAGCTTCAAGAAGCTCCACATATCGTAGTCGATGAAATCAACGAGTGCTCCATCTGGTGGCTTGGGTCCGTAGCCTTGCAAAAACGGAATGGCTCCGTCTGTACGCTCATGGAGAGCTCGGTCAATGCTTGAGCCCGTTCCTGATGTTGGGTCACACTTCAGACGTCGGCCCAGGAGGCTCTGTCGACACTGGTGCGCATGTCGAAGATGCGCAAGCACTTTTGCACGGGTGTGATATTCACGCAAGCAATTGGGGCAAGAAGTGTCTTCAAAAAGTTGACGGGCTGATGCACGAAACCATACGAAACCCGTGCCTTTTAAACATGTGCGCGCTTTCCCCAGCTTTCGATGCATGAATCGTTTGGCAGTGCATGCACCCAAATACTGTCGGCGGTTCCTCATGAGAGCCAGCAGCAAATTGGTATTGTTCTGTAGCTGCTGCCATAGCCATAGAAGGTCATCTTCTAACATAGCAATCCATGCCGTGTCTTCACAAAGCAAGCCCCAATGTGCAGCTCGACCACATCGATACAATGTGCCAAAGTATCGTAAGCGACATCCTCGCAAAAGTTCAGTGGGGGATGGTAAACCTGCTGAAACAATGACTTGTGCCGCATGGTTACTTCCCAATAATCTTTTGTAGAGTTTGATGATGCCGGCATGCAGTTGGTCTCGGCTTTTCTGGGTATCAAACGTCCATGACTCAAATCCGTACATGAGTTTGCTGAGCACCAGAGTGGAAAACATTTCTTGTCGTTTTTTCCACGCGATCTGTGAATGGCGATACAAAATACGCCGGTGCTGGGTAAATGCTTGTTGAGCAATTCCAAGTCTGCGCGTAATCTCGGCACAAGTCACAGTGCGGCGATGTAAAATCCCACCAAGGTGGAGATATCTACTCACGACAGAAATGTGGTGCGTTGCGTTTTCACACACAACAGGAAACTCACATGTTTCTGAATAGAATCGTCTGCGCAATCCTCTTGAGCCACAAACTTGAAAATGGAACATCACTTCTGTTTTTCCTTTCTTTAAATTTGGATGCATGTGAGCTGCTTGGCACAAATCAATCAAGATGCTAAGCGCAATGCCAGTTTTGGCAAGCAGAGCCTGATTTGACGTGGCACAGATACAAACGCTCAAATCGTCCATGCAAGTTGGGCGATGAAAGGGATCGTTTCAATCTCACCTGGCGTGCAATCAATTAGGCCAGGATGCTCAATGTCCGGAATGCGCTCTAGCACATCAGCATCATCAAGGCGTGCTTCATATGTGCGTAGAAGCTGTGCCCACAATAGGCCAAACACAACGTCAGCGTAGCTGTCTCCAGGGCGTGACCCCTGTTCCGTGCGCACAATGTCTTGCTGATATCCAATGGTAAACCATGTATCGGTGTGCAGGGCTTGCATGAAACGTTGAACATGAATGGGAGCACCTGCACAAGCAACTGCGGATGGTTCTTGAAGCTGCTGATGAAATTCATGTAATGTGTCAGGTGAGTAACCTAAATGCCGTGCAATATAGGCTACATGTTCGTCATCGAGGTTGCCGCCAACCGCAAGAACACGAACGACCCGATAAAACGCTTCTGTCAGATCTAAAAAGATCACCGATACTGGAAATTTCTGTTTGGACTTCCATCGCATAAAAGCACGTGTCAAGTGAAGGGGAACTCCAACCGGCATCTTAGGTCTGCCACCTAGCTGCTGCGCTTGCATGAATTGTGTGTACAGAGCATGATGTTTCTGGCGCAGCGCCCGGTGGATGGTCTTTCCTAAATGACTATAGAGACCAACAGCGATCGATGCGAGGAGCATTCAGCAGGATCTCCCTTATGCTTCCATGCAATCGCTAAACGGCCGCCTTTGTGCTCCAATGCTTCTTGACCAAACAAGCACGTTTTCAGCATTAGGGAATACGAGAGGCGAGCAAGGTCTCGTGCTTTATATCTGCACAGTTCAGGAGGAATGCCATCATTACCTACAGCTTTTCCAATGGAAACCCTACGAAAGGCGTTTTCAAGCTCGACAAGGCTCGGCAATTCTTGAATTGGGACATTCAGGGAGTCAATTTGTACGAACTTGGCCAAATTGTCTATATAACCAAATTGCTCTGAAGGCACTGTGTGTGAGTCTCTGACCACCCTCCATTTGTTGGAAAAATTCAATCCATCTCTGTTGGGCAGCTTCTGGGGTGGCACAGACATCTCCAGTGGCATTTTTGACAAATGGTAAACACGCTCGCTTGATCTTCTTTGGGTTAGTGGGTCCTAGGAACGGCTTGGGGCAATGTAGAATCGTACCAGCGGGTACATTCTCCGGCAAGGCAGCAAGTTCCTGATTCAATGCCAAAGCTTTTGATTTGCGTAGCAGATTGCGAAGTCTGCGTGCACAAATGACGAATTGGCAATGCAAACGTACCTGAATACATAGGTTCGTGTTGACATATGCAAAATGCTTGGCAAGGTCATGTTCATCAGTGGCAGGGAGCCTCCACAGATGAAAAAATAACCTCAGCCTTGTGTGCATATTGTAGGATGTTGCATGGCGAATGCGCTTTTGAAGGGCCATCTTTTGAGTGCGAATCTCCCACACTTCACCCTGCAGACAGCTCTTTTTGGGTGCTGTTGGCGACACTGGGCACGCCAAGCTAACTTGCTGCAGCAGTTGAGAATTGAGACTTTGCACCTGAGTTTCCACATCAGTGGACCATGGGGTGGCCTGGAGCTCTCGGCATGCAATAAGATGTCGGTTTGTGCCAATGGCTTCTCGCTGGAAAGCTTTCTTGTTCTTCTCACCTGTTGAAGTTTTGATGTTGTCATTCCATGCAATCTGAAGCCCAACAACCTGGTGATCGTCATGGGCGTTGCCAAGGTCAAAATCAGAAATGACGCTTGAATGCGTGCAACAAGGGATCCACAGTTGAGGCACAGCAACAAAATCAATCCGATGGCTGCTGGTACCATCAGGTGATGTCCATGTGCTGATAGGACCGCAGTGGATTTGACTTGTACATGGTAAACACAGATTTTGAGCCTGCAAGAGTGCACGAAAAAACTCAGTGTTGGCTGAGCTGGCATCATCTCGGTCAAAAACAATTGGTGCAAGCTTTGGGCCAGACTTTGCATTTGCATCAATCAGGACAACCAATTGGTTGTCCTTGCAGTGTGTTTGCAATATGTCCTGAGTTTCCTGCCACCAGCATTTTCTTTCTTCTCTAGATCTCCCACTTTGCGGAGCATGTGCCGAGAAGACATGACATTGGAGAGCTGGGCTGTCAATACGTGCAAGCAGTCTTCTGGGATCAGCATGTATAATTTGAACATGTGATTTCTGAAGAAACATCGTCTTGTTTCCCGCAACTCCGATTGGCTGTGTCAAATTAATCCAGATCTCTATACCAAATCCTCGATGTGCGCCACCCGCAAGACGTAGGATGTTGTCAGCAGTACTCATACCTGGTGGACTCCTTGTTTCTTGGAGCCCCATGATGTTGAGTCTGAAGGTGCGCATTTGTTCACGGAGATATTGCACTTTACCTGCATATCCCTCGGGACCAACAAAGAGAGATCCAATGTTGGCGGTGGCAAAACTGACGGAGATTTGTGCTGGTTTGCTGGCACACTTTGATGACTCGCTGGCATTCTCAAGTTTACTGAAAGGCAATTTGGGTGGTGAGATGTCAAATCCTGATTTGGTCGGTGGTGGCAAGCCTGCTTTCTTGTCAAACATCATCCAAATAAAAGGAAGGAAGTGTCCCCATTTTCTCAGATCAACTTGCTGTCGTTGCAGTTTGTGTCCATGGGCAGCTTCAGTTTTTGCCAAAAAATCGGCGAGCTCATTCCATACATCACCAGCATGTCCTGCAACGTGTTCTATGACAAGGTCTTCCTCTGCAAGGCCTGCAGCAAGAGCTTGAAAAATGCTGCGTAATTGCACGAACGTTGGATGATTGTCATGGCAGCTGGTGCTACCTGAGGCCTGACTTGCTGTGGTGCTTGAATCAGTCCTAAAGACTGTGGGAACTGTGGAATTTTGGCTTAATCGCCAAAGTCCCGCCCAGAAAAGGCCTTCTCTTTCCACAAATTCTGATCCGATGGCATCAGTACCAAGGAAATGCGGAAGCGTGGACTCATATAAAACCGGTTGGGAGTGCCATCCGAGGAATGTTATTTTGGATGTGCCAGCTTCACTTCCGTAGGTTTCACCAAGAACAATGAATGCCCATGCATCAGGCGTGTCCTGTTCTTGGACCCAAAGGGGCGCCTTCCTACGATTTGATGGCTTTGAACTCCCATCCGTGTAAATCCGGGACTTGGAGGTGCGAATGCCAAGTGCATAACGTACGTTCACCGGAATTGAAAAACTGCTGCAGATCCTCAGGACTTAAGTCCCATGTCAAAGAATGGGAACTTTCTGTAGAAAATTCTGATGGCAGCTGAAAAAACTTTTGATTTTTCTTCACGGTTTGTGGCTTCGGCCAGGCCGTAGGCAGTTTGTGCTTGTGCCTAGGTGCGTCAAGCGCAGGTTCATTGTTGTGATACTGCAGCAGTATCAGCTGTGGTCTCGGATTTCTGCTACCAATGACAACTGCACGAGTAAAACCCAGCGAATGCAGAAAAATCATATGTTCATGTTCCGAAAAACATTTTTCTGCTCGGTGGAGAACAACTTCAGATCGGTCACGAAATCGCAGGGGATAGTTTACATAATGCCAATCATCTTTGGGAGCTTTCCATGCAATCGGTGTCACAAATGCAAGTCCTGATGCTGGCAGTCATTGACAGCTTGACGCCGTCTGCAATAGCCATTTCAAGCTTCATGTGGGAATGAAACACGTCTTGGGCTGTCTGGGCCGTAGATGTTATGATCATGAATTTGCCCCAGTTGTGCTTTTGCATCTCGTTCAGGGCAGTAATGGCTATTCCAGCTGTTCCAGGCCGGTCGTGAAGATATTCTCCGCTGCTCGAAGCCATTCATGCAAATGGATATGCTGTTGTTCAAGCTCATGCAAATGGATATACATATGTATGTATATATATAGTGTGTGTGTGTTATTATTCAAAAAACTATATATGTATATACGTATATATATATATATATATCCGTAGATATAAGGTATAACGACTGAAACAAATCATCAACCAACTAGGATGTTTATTGATTTTTGATGTTGCAAGCTTTGATTTGCTTTATGAAAATGAAAAAAACATGTTTGCAGACTTCAAGTCATAGATTTAATCAACAACAACATACAAAAACACTGGTCTATCATGAATCTCCCATTGTTTAAATAATGTTGACCTACGATTTGCAAATGGACCCTGAATAAAGCTAACCAAACTCCCAGACGAAAAAAACAATTACCACTAAAAAAAGCAATTTTGTTTTGGCCCCAAACCCAGATTTGCCGAGATGGGGCTGAAAAAATTGTCCATGCTTTATTTGAGGTGGCTTTCATGTACTAATTCATACTGCCAGCTCATTAGATCTTACCTTGATAACTTCAAATTTTCAAAAATAATGGCTGCTCTTTCTATTCAAAACCACTATTCAAAATTATCCAAAATCAATCCCAAATCAACTCGTCAAGGGTACCTACCCCCCATGAGGTGCCTTAGCACTAATTAGAGTTTGACCCTGAATAAAGCTATTGAGTTTCCCCCTCCCGCTGATCAAGACATGAATACTACATGAATACTAAATCAATACTAAATCCATGACATGAGTACTAAATCAATACTAAATCCATGACATGAGTACTAAATCAATACTAAATTCATGACATGAATACTAAATCAATACTAAATCAATACTAAATCCATGACATGAGTACTAGATCAATACTAAATCCATGACATGAGTACTAGATCAATACTAAATCCATGACATGAGTACTAGATCAATACTAAATCCATGACATGAGTACTAGATCAATACTAAATCAATTGTTGGATTCCGTTTTTTGGAAATTGCATTTTATATTATCGTTTTAAATTGTGATAATTGAAAACCAATACATATAAACAAGTTTCATGGTGGCTATAAGTTTATTTAGGGGAAAAGAGGAGGGGGGAGGGGGCGCACGTTTATAAATCAGAGGTGGACATTACTGTGAATACAACCATTCAACTGTCGATAATGAACCCGTAAAAACGGGTGACTTTCAATAGCTATGCTAAATTACCATCATTTCTCTTGGTTTTGGTAATCAAAAGCGATTTCAAAATGCTATGGCCAATCTAAACTCATTCTCCATGGACATGGCTACGCCTACGCATTGAACTGACTATTTTTCCAAACGACCTTGGATAATTCGCCCCAGCTATGTTCGTTATATCCTCAAGAAATAAAAATAACCCAAGGTAAATGTGCATCAACATGACTATATTACTTCTGCCAAAAAAAAGTATCTGGTTGGTGGTTTCAATCCCTCTGAAAAACATGAAAGTCAGTTGGGATGATGACATTCCCATATATGAAATGGACAAATAAAGTTCATGTTTGAAACCACCAACCAGATATCTCATTAACCATTATTAACCATTATTAACCATTATTAACCACTATTAACCACCATTAACCACTATTAACCACCGTTTTACCCACACCATCCCATTCTAATCCCACGAATTATACCCAAAACATATCGCCTGACACCTTCCACGATGCCCTCCAGCTCATCACCCACCTGCCGATTCCCGCAACGAAACATGCAGCTTTCACCATCGCACATGGCGATGTTCTCATAGAAAAATGTCCGTAGATCTAACCGTGAAGAAACAGTGATATGATATATGATATAACATGATATAACAGTGATTTTTTCCGTGAAAAATACGACAGTTTGACCATCAATGTTGCAATTTCACTTCATTACACATGGGGCCCTGGGGGAGTCAGCCTTTCAAAATTTCTGCGGTTTTAGAAACTCCACCGGTTCAAGTTACCCAAGAATTACCCCAGCCATTCGACCCCAAACCCTGGGATCTAACTTATTCTGGTTGGTGGCTTTAACCATCTTGAAAAATATGAAAGTCAATGGGAAGGATTATCCCATGTATTTTGGAAAATAAAAAATGTTTGAAACCACCAAGCAGTTATTTGTCTAGTCCCCCTTCATTCCTGGTCGTTGGAAAACAAGCGACATATATAAGTCGACTATGACCACAAAAGCAAAGCATAAACCACAAAAGAGTAACGCGAGTTACTCCAAAACAATTTTGTCTGGGGAATCAGTGTGTAGATGGTTCCACTCACTTTCGTGCTTCATCATGGTTATGTTGTTTTTTCGTGGGACAAATCCAACCTGTTTGTTTTGATTTACTTCCAACAAGAAAAGATTTCACTGCTGAATCAGGACTTTAAATCCACATATGATTTATTAACTTGAAGTAAACCAGACACCAAATATCCCGCAACTGGTTGGTAGTTTCAACCGCCCTAGGATTGGAAAAGAAGCATGTCAAACCACACACCAGTAATGGCTTTAAAGCAGCAGTGGAACCAACGCATCAGTGGAATTCATATCATGTTAAATCTGGCACAATGAAATAACTGTAAGTTACAATGAATTAATATTCAACAGCTATCAATAAAACTGATAATTCATCCTGCAGATATCCTACATCAATTGAATTAATTTCCATGTAGGTTAAAACAATCAAAAGATCTGGTAGAGCATAGGATCCTACGTGTGCTTCCCATAAGAGGATACACCATGAGATCAATACACCTGGGCAACAAATTAATCATCTCACCCAGTCATTCCTTCTGTATGCTTGAAAGACAAGAAAAATGCTTGAACCCCGGAACCAGTCCTGCCTTCATGACTCCATTAAACATGCATTGCAATGAAAATTAATCTATCTATGAATCTACGGCTGTGATATGGGACAGTTAGCCCTAGCAACTCTCCTGAAAGGCCAGTAACGTCGCTGGTTGATATCATTGCAATGACTGGTTGGTGGTTGACCTACCCCTCTGAAAAATATGAGTCAGTTGGGATCATAACATTCCCAATATGATGGGAAAGTCATTTCACATTCCATGGTTCCAAACCATCAACCAGTTTTTGTCAAATTATCTAGATAAATGGACTTACAAACATGGTAGTCAAACATGGCTATTGCAAATGGTGGATCTTTCCATAGTTATGTAACAGTTTACCAGACGGTAATACCATAATTATCCCATCTGGGTAGATTATAATATTTCACTCACCTGAATAGTTCGGCCATTTGGGGATAAAATACCTCTAAAACAAAAAAAACATGATTTCCAGGGCTCGGCCGCATGATAATATACCAGTCTATAGTTTTCCTATGGTTTTCCCATGAAAACCTCCATTTTCCTATGGTTTTCCTATGGTTTTCCTCCATTTTCTCATGGGTTTCCTATCATTTTCCATTAAAACCTCCATTTTCCTATGGTTTACCACAGGGTAAACCTGACTTTTCAACTGGGATTTCCCAGCTGGAAACCTCCAACTGGAGAGCCTAGCACTTGTTTGCGCTGGTGAAATCCTTGAGATCTGGTCCTGTGTATATGCACAGCATAGATATATAATATAATATAATATAATATGATATGATACAATAGAATACAATACAATACAATATAATACAATACAATACAATAGAATAGAATAGAATACAATACAATATAATACAATATAAAATAATACATTATAATATAGTATAAGACAATAATGATAAATGTATAATGCATAATAATAATGTATATACATAGTATACATATGTTCATCATTATCCTACTGTTATCCCAGGATTATACCCGATGATAATCCTATGAACCATATAAAACATGATAAAACTGATAAAACCATGAATCAGCCCAAGAAGTTCATAATAAATCCATATAAACACCACATAAACCAATATAAAATCCATTCAAACCCATATAAAACCGCATAAAATCCATATAAATCCAAGCAATTTTCATGGAATTTCTGTTGATCCTATCCCAGCCAGATCTTCCCCCAGAGATCTAGCTCCAGACCGAAAAGGCCTGGAGATCAGCGAAGGGGTGAGTCACCTGGCAGCAGAAAGAAAATATTCCATTCTTTTTGGAAAATGGAGGCTTTAATGGGAGAACCATAGGAAAAGCATAGGAAAACCATAGGAAAATGGAGGTTTACCCTCTGGTAATTTGTTACAGTTTGCTATTGAACATGGCCCAGTCAAAATAGTGGATTTACCCATTGAAAATGGTGGATCTTTCCATAGCTATTTTGACATAACCAGAGGGGAAGTCCATTGGAAAAATCAGTCCTCATTTTTTCCCTATTTTTCCCCATGATTTAACCGAAATGTTGGGGAAATTGAACAGAAAATTGATCAATCCATGAGACTTTAATCAACCACGGGAAAACCATAGGAAAATGGTGATTAGTAATGGTTAATAATGGTTAATAGTGGTTAATGATGGTTAATCATTGGTTAATAATATATCTGGTTGGTGGTTGAGCCACCAACCCCCTCTGAAAAATGATGGAGCGAAAGTCAGTTGGGATGATTGTCCATTCCCAATATGATGGGAAAGTCATAATCCATTCATGTTCCAAACCACCAGTATATCTCATTAACCATTATTAACCACTATTAACCACTATTGGTTAGAAACTACCAACCAGCATGGTTAGATAATGGGATGGCTATGGATGACTTATTATCCCATTATTAACCACCATTAACCACCAACCAGATATGTGTTTTCTCTAGTGATCATGAGATGGGATCATCAACCGATGTGAACGGCTGGGAAATCCCCGAAAAACCATGGGAATTCAGAAAGACATGTTCCATCACCAAATTTGGTATGATATTGTGGATTATAACTAAAATGTTGATACCTAATTAATTATGATATTGTGGATGAATTGGATTATAATGATTATAAGCTGTTATACCATCCAGTCATTTGACATAGCTGTGGAAGGCCCAGTTACTTCGATGATTTACCTGTAACACATGGTGATTATTCATAGTCATGTCAGCTATGTTATATCACCAGAGCGTAGTTATAAGCTGTTACACGTATGTTAAACAAAAAACAATCCAATTTTGGTGGTTTCAGGAAGGTGCAACCAAATCCAAATGGTTTCAGGCAAGTGATTGGATTCTTCAGCAACGTTACCAAATTGGATAGTATGACTTGGCGAAACCACTTGGCATGTGCGGGGTTGATCCCATGGTTAGTTGTATGTTCTCTCCATGTTTCCCTGGTTTTTGCCACTGTACTGTAGCTGCTCGCCCCCTTTGTTTGGAAGGCGCCCGTTGTTGCAAAAACCTCACAGTTTCAGGGCACTGATGGCTTGGTAGGTTTGGTAGTGGTCTTGGGAAGCATCTTGGTTGGCCACCGGGCACTCCTGAAGGTCAGGTGAGTTTACACCGCAATGCCGGCGGTGTTTTCTGCGCCAGCTCCTTCGCATCAAAATCATACCATATCATACCCGCCCACTCCAGGGCACAAAACATGACTTCTTTTGATCAAGATTGGCCGATTGGCCGCCATGCATGGTTTGAATTCCCCCCTGAAACATTGGAAGATCGGCGTGGAACCCACGTATCAAACCACGTCCCTCAAATCCTCAACACGTCGCGTGGCCTCTCTGCTCCGCATGCCGCCGCGGCCGCCCAATTTGCTTTCCTTAGATCTGCACAGCTGGTGACTTTGAAGCCCTCCATTCATGTGGATATTCATGGGGAAATATGGTGGGGAATATCACTAATATCACCACCAATGTGAGGATATAGTATGATATAAGTGCTATAAAGGGCTGACCCGATCATGATCATGATCATGATCATCATCACCATCATCATCATCATCACTGTTGTCTTGTTTACTATCTTGATTAACTTATCATAATTCTCGTTGTTATTCGTATTTATTAGTATATTATGTAGGCTATAGACATTCGGAAATCCAGCGATTTTTATTATGACTTCTGGAATGCAGTTCTCCTCCTGGGGGCTAAAACCAACTCATCTGACTGATGGTTTCCAACAGTGCCATCCCGATATTTTTCTACTGCCAATCTGAGTTCTGTAAACAGGGCCATGTGAGCGGCCTTTGACAAAGGCATTGTTTAGGTCGTCTAGTTCTGGGTGGTTATCCGAAGTTGATTTCCCGTGAAACCATTGGTAAAAAAAATCCGGGTCAGACGCGACACGTTGTTAACATGTCAGAATCATGCGGATTTGTTTATAGCTGGGAAAACCATAGGAAAACCATAGGAAAACCATAGGAAAATGAAGGTTATACCATGTGGTTATGACTAACATAGCGAACTAGAAAATCACCATGCTATTAATAGGTAAACCATCTATTTCTATGGGCCATCTATACCATGGCTATGTTAAATAACCAGAGGGTACATTACCAATACATTACCAATACATTACCTGTATACACACCCAAAAAGAACATGTCATTCATGATCCCGGGTAGAAACCACCGATGACATCCTTAGTTCCTCAAGGCATCTCAAGGCAGGAACTCAAAACAAGGGCTAAACCATTGGCCAGAAAAGCAGAACTGGTTGGTGGTATACCTACCCCTCTGAAAAATGATGGAGTTCGTCCGTTGGGGTGATGACATTCCCATTATATGGAAAAATAAAAAATGTTACAAACCACCAACCAGATATCTCATTAACCATTATTAACCATTATTAACCATTATTAACCATTATTAACCATTATTAACCATTATTAACCATTATTAACCATTATTAACCATTATTAA
>Ga0126342_10001493_pt1 | contig 33136 bp, 29 predicted proteins | sample Cyp1metagenome_FD_92528 | JGI IMG/M metagenome (GOLD analysis project Ga0126342, IMG submission 92528) | Coral microbial communities from Lord Howe Island, Old Settlement Bay, Australia - Cyphastrea 1 metagenome | ecosystem: Host-associated > Invertebrates > Cnidaria > Coral ...
AATGTATCCATAATGTATCCATAATGTATCCATAATGTATCCATAATGTATCCATAATGTATCCATAATGTATCCATAATGTATCCATAATGTATCCATAATGTATCCATAATGTCACGTTCGTACGCACTATGCCGAGTTTGCAGGAAAACCTTCGTGCGGCTCTGCGTTTCCTCGCGTAATTTGCCCAGTCATTAATAGTCATTACAGCATGAATGACTGGCAGCGCGAGATGTTGCTACAAGTTTGATTCCCAGATTCCCATCCCAGGTTTGAATGTGTAGATTCCGGACCTGTCGAGGCGAGTTTTTTCTTGATGTGTTTTTGCAGTTGGCCATCATGGCCACAAAAAATCCGAAGATTTTGATGTGTTTTGCCACGAAAATATGACTTTCAGGGCCCTTCTCTCCTGCCTCCCCGGGAGGACTTCTATGGACTTCTCACGTTGATGTCACGGAATGTCAGATATGTCAAGAATCTTCAAAATCATACTGCACTCAATGCACTCCATTTGCTGGTGACAGGACAATGTGGGCCTCACAGTGGTTCTGGACTGGGATTCCTTCTTTACATCTAGTGACTTCATCATCTTCATCATCTTCATCTCTAGATGTGACTAGTGGAATTGCGCTTTACATGAACTTTAACTATCTTTAACTAACGTTACATCAGTTATATCCTTTTGGTAAACTGCTGATTCCCCAGATAAAAATGGCGAGAAAAAAATCTGCAACTGCCGCAGCGAGTTGGTGGAGTTGGTGGAGTCGCGGAGGACCTCGATGAAACGCTGTCACACTGTCGTTTGGATCAACTGCCTTCGTCCAAGTGTGGTGCCGCAGTGCCCGTGCCGCCGACAGGGTGACAGGGTGACAACAGGGTGACAAAAGGCTTCACACATAGTCATAGAATGTCATAGATAGTCTCAACATGTCTCAACAAAAGGCTTCACAAGCACAGTGTACTTTGATGTACTTTGTGTTGGTTTCAATGGTTCTGTTTGGTCGTGAAAGAGGCTCAGCAATCAATTCTGCTCCACCAGCCTCACTTGAAAACAGTTTTATGTTCTTTCTGTGGGCTTAGTGGAAGAGTCAGCGCATCCAGAGAAGATGCCCATAACTCTCACTCAAGATTGGCTTTTCAATAGCAGAAAGCCGTTTCCCACAGGGTCAGTATGCAGTCAGTTAGAGTGGTTAAGCGGAATCGCCTTGATTGAGAGAGCAGGACCTGGTTACAGAGTTCAGATACGTTGGGACCAGTACTGACGAGCAAATTCAGGTGAAAACACCGCTACGTCTGAGTCGGGATTTTCTTAGGCATTGGTGTCACCATGGCATACTTTCCCTTTCCCTTCGAATCCCCTAAAATGACTCAATGACTAAATGCTCTGTGCTTTGCCAGCAACTTCCCCGAGGCCTGACTTCTCCGTGCAGTTCGAAGAGTCCAAGGCAGACTTCTCATGGGATCTCATGGGATCTCGACATCGACCTATCGACCGACCTAGCAGCTGCCAGGCCACTGGGTATGTTTACGTCCGACCCTTTGCCCGGCTCTTTCTGGAAGTTGCTGCTCGACTGTTCGAGGCTCCGGCTGTGCCATGAGATGCCATGAGATGCCACGAACTGCGAGTGCCTGAAGCATGGTACGTACCTGCTGTTATTTTTAGGCAGGTTCCCAGGATTTCCCATCCCCTGTTGGTGAGAATCAACTGTTGTAGAAATCTACACATTCTGCGTAGGCTTTGAGAGAAGGCACCCGTATTACGACAGTTGTATTTATCGTTTCATTTTCCACTGTTGTTTCGGTTTCCCCGATATGGCTTTTAGAAGTCCTCCAAACAGTAGCTGCGTAGCTCCCAGCATCCCAGTTTCACAGGAAATCATCATGCCATAAATGGGTAGGCACCAACACCGCGGGTAGCGTAGGCACCATAGGCTACCAACCCATGGCCATCTGATGGCCGTAGCGGCTACTGGTTGTTGCGCCGAACATCACTGGTGCAGGTTGTTGTGTTCACAGCATCTTCTCAAGGCTATGCGGACCAGGACGGGTGAAAGTTCATGGCAAACTTTCTACTCTTCTGAAAATTGAAGTTCAACTGAAGGCACTCTGGAAAAGGCAGATGCTTTTGGGAATCATTTATATAACTTAACTTATATATATATACACACTGTAATATTATATAATATTCTATAATTATTTCAGATTTCCGCACTTTGTTAAAAAGCGCCATTTTTTTTGGGTGAAATCAGTGTTTTTGGAGCAAAAAGTGAGTGGAAAGCCAGGTTCTAGACCAACTGGATCCAGAACGGCGTTGCATTTCCACCAGACTCTATCGCAGGAGCCTTATCTCATCACGCCGCGACCTTCCTATTCAACGTTTGAATGTCACTATACATATATATATATTGTTGGGGTTCTTATCCAATGATATATCCTACATTATATTATATACAACTATAACTACAATATATATATATATACATACACGTATCCTACATAACTCCAACAATATATAGTAGTCTCAACGATGAGGTCAGCATTGTATGGAACGCGGTGGCGCTTTCCTCAAGGCTCGAAACGACAACCGCAACCTTTCGACACATCTTGCCAGGCCTTCTTTCTCTTCTTCTAATATAGTTTTGTTCTCAATCTGCAGGTTGCACATCTCCTTTTCCAATGTTGAATCTTCATCATCTTCATATCATCGTATAATATATCACCACGCATTTTCGAGACGTTTTTTTTAACGATTTCTTGTGGTGTTGAGGATTTGCGGCAGTTGGGCCGACCCATGGAACGGGTGGTGCTGGTGGACAATTCGCCTGTCTCCTTGGCGTTGTGCCTTGACAACGGCATCATCGTCTCGAACTGGACAGACCTGGACCAAATCAGAACCAAGTAAGAAACCATAGGAAAATGGTGGTTTCATGGTGGTTTAACGGGGTTTAACCAACAAAATGGTGATTTTAATGGGATGTACCCTCTGGTTATGTCAAAATAGCTATTGAAAATGGTCATTTATAGATTTTATAGTTGATTTACCCATTAAAAATGGTGATTTTCCATAGTTATGTTAGTTTACCAGAGGGTAATATCACATGATATCAAACAATATGGTGCATTATGTAAAATAATGTCAAATATGTTTCTTATTTGGTTCTTATCAAATGACAATCATGTCAACTAATATCAAAGAATGTGAACTATGTATGGTGCCTTAATTATGTCTTCACTATACACATGTATCAAATGACATCAAATGACATCAAGTGACAATGGAACTTCCTGAACTTGCGATGAGTCAATCAACGCGTTTTGCTGCAGACCATTCGTTCTGACAGAAGTTGACTCATACGTAACGCGCAGGACAGCAGAAAATCGTGCTGACCGAGAGCTCTTGGAGCTACTTCTCCTCCTCCAACAGTGCATGAAAGAGGCGTTGCCCCCTCCTGTCCAGCCCTAGTTGCAGAGTAACAGGAAGGATGCTCACGATGTTTTCACTCGTCACCATGCCTAAAAACATTCTACTCAAAGTCGAGCGTCTTGCCATGTCTGACCAAGCACTGTCAGTCTTTCATCTATCTTTCGGGGTGTTTTTAGAAGAGTCCTCCGGTCCCAATGTCTTCATTCAGATCAATTCGCACAAAATTTGCTTGAGAATGAGCGCAGTAAATTTCAGTAATTAAAGTATTTATTTTTCCCATTTTGACTGGTTCATTATGGTTCATTCTCGTGCGCCAAATTATTTGGGCAACTTGTGCCTTTCCATTTTTGCATTTCCCCAGATATTCTTCATGCTTTCCCAATCTTTCCCAGCCCGCAGCAGTTCCGCTAGGCTTCTGTCTCGGACTTTCTTGTCCAACGTTATGGACTGCGTTCATTTGCAGCTTGGCAGAACTTGGAAGATGATCTTCAATGATCTGCTGTGATCTGCCAGGACGCAACTCTGGTCTCAGTATGTTTCAGTCACTGTGGACGCCAAGGTCGAAATGCTCAGACGTCAGCCAGAACTTCTGGATGACTGATGATGCGATGATTTTATTTCATTTTATTTCCTGAGAGTATTGTCTGATACATTCTCGATTGTTCTTGACACTTTGCTTGCGGCAAATGCTGGGTGGCAATCGGCGAAGTAGCGGGAAAAAAAAGAAATATGCCTAGACTCAGTGCTTTTTCAGAGGATCTGCCTGGATAGGAATCACTTCGGCAGTACTATTTGAATCTATTTGACTTGCTTTAACTTCATACATTGCTTCCCACATTGCCTCCCACATTTATTTGCAATCGCAAGTTGCCTAAGTTGCCTGAACATTTAAAAACTGCACTATCTGCACTGGCTCGTGAGGGTGCCGCTTCCAATGACGTGTACCAAGAACCATGTCTTAGCAAACCTTGGCACAACGAAAGACAACGGATGGTGCTGTGATGGACGCCAACAGCCTGGCGGTTGCAGAAGTGGATTGACGGATTTCCACCAATCCTCCGGCCGAAGCCTCGGTACGTTGATCCCCAACACTTTTGCTATATGGGTATGGATCAATACCTATTAATACCATTTTTAGGGGGATGAACATCCATAAATCCCAGCTATTTTGATGTGAACTACAGGGGTACCAGGTTTTGACACACTGCCATATGTGAACGTTTTTGTGATCTATATTTAAGCAGAAATATATAGATCTGGAGCAGAAATGATGATCAATTCTTCGATATTCTTCCACATTCTTCCTTTATCTTCGAAGCTGTTTGATCTGACATTGAGGTCTCCGCCGATTTCGCTGTTGGGGCCTGAAGTCACCAAGTTTTTTAAAAATGACTTCAACAAGGGACCTTAAAATAGGATATCTATGGATATCTGCGAAGATTGCTGACAGCAGTTAATTGTGGATCCGTTTTTTGATGTTTTTTTTTTTTCCGAGGTGAAGCATGTGATTTCGACTTCTGCGAGGAGTGCTACTTGGAGCAGCTGAATTCTCGCCGTTGTCGAAATGGGCATCTGCTCGTTTCCCTGGGGACCTCCAGAGACGACGGCTGGGGCTGCGATGGGAAGAGCGAAGGTGGATGCCGAAGCAAGGACGGCGCTTGCATAAAAAAAGCCACAGATCGCCTCAGTTCATATGGGGATGGGTCAAAACCCTGGTACCTAGTGAACCCCAAAATAGCTGGTAAATGGATGTTCATCCCACTAAAAATGTATCTATAGGTATTGACCCATACCCATATACTGGTTGGTGGTTTGGAACCATGGAATTTTATTGGGAATGTCATCATCCCAACTGACGAAGTCCATCATTTTTCAGAGGGATTGAAACCACCAACCAGTATATGCTGACGTACGTTGTCAAACTTTCTACATCTTTCTACTTTGATGGCCTATGGTTTTTCTTGGATGTGGTGAATTAGTGGTGAATAAGAGCTAAATCATCTGATGTCATGATCTTCGTGGTATTGGTATTCCAGATTTTTCATCGAGCTACATTCTCAACTCACAGCATGACCTCTTGGCCAAGATTGCGAACCCCACAAATTGATACGACGTCATTGCAGACCCAGCGACCCAGCTGAGAGGAACAGGGCTTCAAAACCACCAAAGGTCTACCGCGATTTCGATGTAATGCCTGCGACTACGATCTCTGTGATCGGTGTTATTCAAGTCCTCCTGCTCCCAAAGGATGTAACAAAGGGCACAAGCTCAGAAGCCTTGGTCTCACTCGCGACACTGGCTGGGGTCACCTGGATTTGCCTGGTTTTTTTTGGGGGTCTGGGAGAGCGGGGTCAGCTGTTCTTGGAATGCGGAGATGTTAACAGCACGGAACATCTTATCACTGTATGGAGATCATTCATGAATTGTTTAGAATCGGAAGGCTGAGAACTTGTTGAAGGCTGAGTTTTCCTCAAGCTGTTTTAGGGGCTTAGATTTGTTGGTATGTGACCGCAGAGTCGTCTGCCGTCCAAGTTTGCGATATGGGTGGTACTCCAGACGGCTGCAAGCGTAACATTGAGAAGTTCAAGGAATTCAAAGGCATTTTCCGCTTCCATTGCGAGGTCGGAGGGTCCTTGGGTGAAGACTTGGTGAAGTGTTTGGGAAGTCTTCAGAAGGAATAAGATGAATGGATAATGATGGATTATCATGGATTATCATGGATGATGGAATATGCAATCTAGATGTTGCTGGTACTTATGTGTTGAGTCATGCTGAATAAGCTGAATGTGCTGTTTTGCTTCGGTTTTTACCGCTCCAGTGTGGCTGAAGCTTCAAATGACAAGTTTTCTACCAGTTCTGTATCCAATGTACATGAGATTATGGCCCAACAACGGGTGGGGGCAATGGTAGTGTCATTATCTGTCATTGAAAGGGCGTTGACTCAACGGGTGAGTGAAGATGCTGCCATGGCTGCAGGTTTGCGACTTTGATCTTTGTGACAAGTGCTTTGACTGCGGCCAAGATCACTGATCGGATGTGCATCGAAGTTTTGGACACGACAGCATCCCTAGTTCATCACCTCAATCACACCTGCTTTTCAGGAAAGCTTCTTCGGCAACTGTACTAAACCATGTCTTGAAAGCTAGAAATTCACCATTCGGTTCTCAGGTTTTTCATGATTTTTCACATGTCACAATCGCTGCTGCATTTCCATGGGTTTCCATGGTTTCCCAGGTGCTTTGAGGCGCGTCCTTGTCTCGAAACTAACAAGGAGACAGAGAGAAGAGGTGTCCCAGCTCGGTGTATGGAGGTGAACCATTCGATCATCCCAAGCTACTGGGATAAGAGTCGTTTGGAAGACATCCCCATGGAGAAAGGGTTGAACCCAAACGAAGAAAACACCATGAACAAATTCGCCAAGATTGAGCTCAAAGGGAGCGACCTGGAGGCAATTCAGTACCTTGGCCAGCAAACCTTGCTACGAAATTCTGTAGGAACAGTGGTTCAACAGTGGTTGAACGCTTTGGATAGTTACATTAGTACTCAATAGTTGCTAGAAGTTACAACTGGACGTTGACATGTTACGAGGACAGGGTTCAATTTGTTTAAAAGACATGTGACATGTGAGGTTCATACTTGGTGCACCTGTTTAGCAGGCTGAATGCATTTGAATGCAGCGGTTTGAACAGACATGGATACACACATGTAGTTTCTCCAATTGACCGTCACGGATGTGCAGGAAATTGTTTGACTCCACCTACAAGAAAGTCTACACAAGAGATCGCAAAGGTGCAAAGGTGCACTCGGGCGTTTTTTGGGGCGCACTCGATTGTGCCATCCGACTTACAATTTTTGCTTCAGATAAAGTTAGATGATCAGTTGGATTCAGTTAGATTCAGTTACCCTCTGGTTATGACTAACATAGCCATGGTATAGATGGCCCATTTATAGACGTTTACCTATTAAAAATGGTGATTTTCCATGGCAATGTTAAATAACCAGATGGGAACTGAATCTTTTGACGTGTAGGACCGTAGGACCCTGCATCGAATCTGAATCTGTACGAGAAGCCTTTGGCGAATCGCGCAGCGCCTTTGGAGAGGATTTGCCGTGTGCGATATACTATCCACAACCCATAGGATAAGTATATATAAAATATGCATAGGATATATATATATATATATACAATATATATACCTTTAATATCCTTTACTTGTTATTTGTTTGTTCCTGTGCTTCGACGCTTCACCTTTGCATAGCAGTTGGCACTGATTTGCTTCGTTCAGATTCTTGAATCCTTTGACCTTGATGGTGAGTAAACTCAAAAAATGGTAATGTGCTTAAAACAGTGCCATAAACCACCTCGATTTTTGATGGTTTATACCAGCCATTTATGGTGATGACTTGGGGATGGTTTATAACATTGTTTTAACATGTTTTAACCACATTAATCATAGTCATGTCATAGTAATCGTCTAGAATTTCCTTGGGGAGCATGGCACCACATGGATTTGTTCATGGCCACAACAGCGCGCCCCGAATTTCGTTGTGCCCGGAGGTCCCGGACCGTCTGAAGATCGTGCGAGTTGAACGCATTCAGAATCTCCAAAACTGGGCCGAGTTTCGCTCGAGACAGCAAGAAGTCTTGGAGGAGATCAAAAAACTGAAGGACGCAGGCGAGAAAGGCGTCTGCAAAAACGGGCACGAGCTGGAACCACTTGGCACCACACAGGACAATGGATGGGGCTGTGATGGTAGGGCAGATGGAGGCTGCCTTAGTGGAATTACAGATTTTCACCAGACCAAAGGGATGAATCGCTTTCGCTGTCAGAAGTGTGATTTCGACTACTGCGACAAGTGCTACATTCTTCGCACTGGGGCAAAGCTCTGCATGAAGGGTCATCCCTTAGTCCCGCTGGGGACCACTAAGGACAATGGCTGGGGTTGTGACAACCACAGCACCAAGGAAGGCTGTTTACGGGCGAACAAGACTAAGGGAATCGATCGATACCGTTGCGAACAGTGCGATTATGATTTGTGCGACAAATGCTACCAAACACACATTGGCCATGTACTAAACAATATCAAAACAGATCAGATGGACTTGCATTCAGAAGAATCAGACAAAGACAGCAATACGGTCTGGTTGTTTCACGGAACTTCCACGGAAGCCGCTACATTGATCACACGGGGTGATTTTTTGGTGGACAAAGCTGGTTCGAATGCCGGAACTCTTTATGGCCGTGGCATCTACTTGGCTGAGTCCTGTAGCAAATCTGACGAATACTCGCGGGAGAATGCCGATGGCCATCGCTGTATCCTACTGTGTCGAGCAACGCTTGGAAATATTCTCTACAATGATGAGGTGAGTCCGAACATTGACTGAATCTTGCTTTGGCAAATTGGACTTTTGATGACTTTTGCAACTTTGCTTTTCTTTGCCATGTGCACTTTTCTGTGCACCATGGTGTGTATCTCTCCTTTGAACAAACACACACACACACTTTGGAAGAATCTCCCAGGCAAAGTTTGGACAAAGTTTCGGCACACTTTCTGCACAGCCGGCACAGTCTCCAAACCCCAAATCCATCTGATTCCATTATTGGTCCATCTGATTCCGAGGCTTGCTGCGGCAGATCAGGGACAAGAGATACCATTCCTTGCTGGGTGACCGCGAGAAGTGCCGTAGGACTTTCCGAGAGTTTGTTGTGTATGACGATGACCAAGTGTATCCAGAATTTGCAGTTTGGTACGAGCGCGTATACGAATGAAGACACCAGAGTCAAGTCGATGCTGTGAGCATCTGGCTTTGTGGCAATTGGTGAGCAACCACAGATTTCTGCAACGATTTGTAAATATGTGATATATGTGCAATGATTTCTGCTCCCTGAGCACAGGGTACAATACAGGCAAGCCGAATTGTTCAAGACAAGTAGGCTGCCGTTCTCTTTATCTCTGCATTCAGTGATTCAGGCGATGTCAGGCGCACAAAATGTGCTGCTGACGCAAACATTCCTGGTTTTCAGAGCATGTCTTTTCAGACCAAAGGGCTCCAGCACACAAGACCTTTCAGCACACAGAGACGCATAAAATGCTTCGCAATGCTTTGCACCGGTCTTGCGAATTGCGAATGCAACATCTTCAAAATGCTTTGGATATTTTTGGATGTTCAAGTTCTACTTCTGCCTTTTACCATCTTTTAACATCTTTTTACCGATTCAGGGATAGTTTTTCTTGTACAAGTATGAGCCACTGGCAAGGACGGCTGTCATGGAGCTCGTTCGCGCCTTTGGCAACTTGATTCACGGTGGGTTTATGAGATGCTTGAGGCGTGTTGGTTCCGGAAATTTGGGATCCTTAAAAGCGTTGCTTTCGCGTCTTGGCCCAAGCCTTTTCTGGCCAATCCGGATGAACGAAGTACTCAGGCGGAGCACTAAAAGGGAAAGGACAGACTGGAAGATTTCTCGATGATTTGAATTGATTTTCCAGTCTCAATCCTGAAACTTATAAATGAACCTGAGCAAATACTGGCGGTTTCATGCCAGTGTGCTACATATTATGCCAGCCTAAGTCTGAAGCAGAACTTTTTGCGAAAAAAGCTCCGAACTTCTCTGAGCTGAACGCAGTTGCACCAGTTGCACCAACATTCCAATCCGACATGGATCTGAACTGAACACAGTGACAGTGACACTATGAAGGTGTTGAGTGCGCTTCACGTCGCGACGTTTCACTGTCAGACTCTGTCAGGTCCCCCTGGATCAGACCTACCCACCGTAGCAGTGCCTTGGAAGCCTTGGAAGAAAGTCATGGGAGATGTGGAGATGTTCTCAGAAGTTCTGGAGATGTTCCATGTCTAAGTCAATCTTACTTCCAAGCCGAGTAGTCGAGTCACGGATGAGAAGTCAATATTTGAGAGTCGTATTTGGGTCATATGGATTCATATGGGCTATGACGCTTTGAGGGTAACTGTTATTGGTGGAAACCCTGCTGACTTTGCCGCCTTGAAACTCGACCGCAGTAAGTTTTTTTTGCGTGCTATCAAATCATTTCAAGGAAAAAAATAGTCCATTTCCATCCATCACTGATTGATAGAAATGACTAGTGGATAGTTTTTACTTGCCTTTTCTATTGATGGATACCCTCTGGTAAACTAACATAGCTATGGAAAATCACCATGCTATTAATGGGTAAATCCACTATAAATGGCCATTTTCAATAGCTATTTTGACATAACCAGAGGGTAGTAGTCATGGATAGTCATGGATAGTGGACAGGTCATCCCCAGCGTCGCTGGAGCTGAGACGCCGGCAGCATGTCCGGGATCCCAGCCATGGAGCCTATTTGTCTGGCTAGGACGGCTATGACGCAGGCGTTCAAGATGTATATATTTCATGGTCATTTTATATATTTCACATCATTTCCTTTGTAACTATCATGTATTCATATATGTATATATATATTATATATATATATATCTTATATATATATATCATATATTGTTTCTGCGTTTCTTTTTTGCGAAAAAGACATCGGACATGCAACGAACTGCCTTGGTCATGCCGTGCGCCTCTTACACGAACTCCCAAAAAATGTGGCAGCGTTTGGCAGTTGTGACATGTTCTCATCAACTCATGACGTGGTGAAGTCATCTGCTCCTGAGGTATTTGAAGATCTTGATCCTTTGGCCTTGTGTGGTGTGGCGACCTGACGAAGAGTTTCTGAACTGCGGGTGTCCACCAATAGAATGCGACGTGAATTCAATGAAAAAAAGATGAAACATATGAACTATTTGTCTTTTATGACCTTTTATGTCATATGTTTCTTTATAAATCAAAGAGTTTCAGATTTTCAGATTTTCAGATTCTCAGATTGTCTTGGCAGAAATTGCTTTGGTCAAGGTCTTGAATGTGGCAGCATCCAAGTTTCGAGCAGCCCCACAGGACACGACCACCGTATCATTTGGCTTGTTGGAAAATCGGGTACCCCAATTCTAATGGTTTCTGATCATTCATGATCATTATCCCCAGTCAAATGGTCATTTGGAGGGCATACCGTATACTCCACATTTTCAGACAGCATCATTTCTGATATGTTTTCTGACAGCGTCAACAAAGTTATCTCTAGAAGAACCAGGCTCCTGATCTTCGCTGTCAGTATGGTGTCGACAAAAGGGTGGGAGGGACTAAGACAAGCACAGTTCATACTGCCATGAACGATTTCGAAGTAAATACATAGCAGATGTTTTTGCGTGTTTCACCCCAAAACATGCCCATGAAACACGCGCAACTCAAATTCGAGCTTGTTGAGTGCAAGACTTCAGCGACAGAAAACGATCTCGAAGCCAAGGGGAACTGGTCTGTGATCCAGAGATGTTCTGCATTTGCTAACTAATGATGTAATGAAACTCTGCAGAGACAACTGTCACGCACTTGCCTGAAATGATTGAAATGATTGAGTCCTTCTATATCTTATACCACTTATATATATATATATATCATTATATATCATCTTATATCGCACAGCGCCAGGGCAGCGTGAAATATTCCGAGGAAGTCCAAGCCCTGGTGCGCTCGGATTTTTTTGGGGCCAGTCACCGATGTCACCTTTTCAGCATCCGCAAGTTTTCAGTCGGAAACAGCAGAGGTTTTCTATCTTTTCCACCTTCTTTTCATCACACTTTGATTGGCTTGTGCTTAAGAAGGATCCTTTGGGTGCTTCTTGTTGATTTCGGGAGACTGAGGAGGTTCATTTGCAACATTTGGAGTCATGTGTAGATATGTTCCAGTTCACATCTGTGGCATTTCAGCTTTTTCTTCTAAGCTAGGCTTCAGGGTGTCACGATCCTGGCATCTTGCCACATTGCAGGTACCAAAGTGCTGAGATCCTTTGTTTTTCTTTGCAAAAAACGTGAGTTTTCTCTGGTCTTTCAGTTGAAAGATGTTGAAAGCGATTTGGGTTTGCCAGGCCCTGGCGATGCTTTGCTGTATGGCAGCTCTACTCGGCTTGATTTTGGCAGTCGTGATCGTTTGGCCCTTGATCCTTTTAGCTCCGAGCATGGCAGTCTAAAACGACAGATTTTCTAAAGTTTAGACTCTTAGACTGAGTGTGGACAAAGTCATACGAAGTTGTAGAAAGTCCGCGAAGCAATGACACAGGTTATGTCTCTTTAGAGTTCTGAGTTCTGAGCTGTAAAAACAATTAAACACATCTTATAGATGTGAAACTTTGAAAGCAATTTTTTCACATCTCAGAAAGGAAGCATCATCGGCCCTCATTAGGCATTGTCAGGTCAGGTCAGGTCGTGGGTCACATCATCGCGCCCAGAGATGGGACCCGAGGTTTGTTTTCTGCTTGACCGAGCCTTAAGCTGGAAGCATCAAGCCACGTACTACGCTTGCAGACGCCAGGCCTGCAACATGCCGCACAAAGATGCACAAAGGAAAGGATGCTAAGGATGCTGACTGGGATGGCAATGAAACTGAAGATATTGTAAGTGTCAGTATCTGCAAGTAAGAAGTTTTACGATTGCTGGTTCCCTTAGCTCAAAGAATCAGGAGTCGGGTCAGGAAAGGTTCAGAGGTGTGGCTGTGCTAGGTACAAAAAGTGCAAGAGGAAGCCTTGATGAAGGGCAAAGACCTTTCACTGCAGGAGACTCAACACGTCAAAGACGGTGCCAGTCACATTCTTTCAGTGCTCATCTCTGACTTATAGATCTTTGATTATCAATTCCTGAAATCTTGAGATTATAGATCTCTGACTTTTTTAATTATTTTCTATGATTTAGTGAGGTTTGGGACCCATTTCATCCCATTTCCAAATCTTTTCATGACCCGGGGGTCATTCCAGGGTGCCACAGGTGCCCCTGCTGCGTGGAATGCACATCGTCTTGGTCCCGGAACATTGGGGCAATGGGGCCATGGGGTCTACTGGATCCGGTGTAGGGATCATGAGATACCATGAGATACCATGAGATACCATGAGATGTCACGTGTCATCGCCTACACCAAAAAAAAGAAGAACCATGTGTCATCTTACTCAGATCTTTCTGACTTACTCGCTTCCAACATCCAGAATTTCAATGTTGCTGCGCTGAAAAACAAAGGTCAGTGTCCGTGGCTTCTGGAGAAATTTGTGCTAGATTTGCAAGAAGCCAGCACGAGACCATGAGAAAAATCCTGATGAGCCTTGAGAATCCTAACCCCGACACAGGGCTTTATGAAAATTTGGAGATATTTTTTTGCGATATCCAACCATATCCAACCTATCTTTCCATCCCCAGTCGATCCAACTATGGCTTTGTCCCCAAAGAACGGGTGGGATGTTGCCATGTTGGACCAAAGATGACCAAAGATGCCATGGCAACGCTTGACCGCTTGACCCGTTGACTGAGGAATACCCCGGCACAGAAGAAGGTGAAATTCTTCTGTGGCCATAGCTATCACTTGCACTGCATCAACAGATGGTCACAGCCTTGATGAAATCTGATGAATTGAGTTGCATGCTTTACATTCAGTTTTCATCGCATCCGGTTTTCTTCTTTGTTCGCTTACAAGTTGCCAAAAGAATCAACTTGTCACGATGTGGATCACAACCGCGAAGTCGATTCATGATCAGTAGGAAGGTAGATCCATTACAATCCATTCATGTAGAGGCAAAAAAGCAAACATGTAGGAAAAAACATGGAAAAAACACCGGATTCTTTTGGAAGTTGTAACATCAATTGTCACGGCAGATTGTCGTGGCAGATTGCGGTTGAGGTTTCAAGAGAATCCGACTTCTGTTGGCTCCTGCCCTGTTTGCGAAGTAGGGAAGCTTCAGCAGGATTTGGCCGCCGGCATCCTGGGGCCATGGGGGACGATCCATTCTCCAGTTGAGCAACTTGAATTGTCACCAATCATTCATAGCCAAGTGAAGGCCAAGTTTTTTGGCAATTTACATCAATTTACTCAAGATTCTCAAGATTAGATTACTTAAAATGATGAAAAACACTAAAATGATCGGCTGGTCGGAAAAAAAATTGGTGGGAATGCCCATGTCCAAGCTCGGCCGTTAGGAGCTGCAAAAATGCTGTGGGAATGAGAAGGTGCTGCGCTGCTGTGCTGCGCATGTGCTGTGCATGTGTAATGCAATGCAGACTTGAGAAGATCGAGACGAGCACAGTGGGAAAGGCAAATTTCATCGTCTTGCATTGTATATCCCATGTTATGGATGGAGAGGGCAAACAATATGTTTTTTTAAAGGATCACTAGAAATTACAGTTCCAATTACTTTCAGAAAATGGGATCAACATACTTATCTGGTTGGTGGTTTGGAACATTTTTTATTTTTCCAAATATGTTGGGAATAATCATCCCAACTGACTTTCATATTTTTCAGAGGGGTGGCTCAACCACCAACCAGCTATTAAAATGGTCAGTTTTGAGCATGACTTTCCACAGCAAAAGTCCCTAGGGCAGATCCTGGCAGTGTCCCTTGATTTCTGTGTCCCGATTCAGGGTGAGATTTACATCGATGCCCCCCGGGATGAGGTTCGGTGTCTAGGAGGACAGGGTCATTCTTGGGAACTCTCTGGAAACTATATTAGGTAGTTGGGAACTCTCTGATATATATATATATAAATATATATCTATCTATATATATATATATATCTATGTATATATATATATATATACATGTAATAATTTTGTATCATCCATCCATCACAGGTTTTGGTAGTTGGGAACTCTCTGGGCGGTCACAGTCGCGCGATGTTCTTTGATTGCTATGGCATTGCAATGGCCTGGCGGTCGGATCAACTTCCGAAAAGCCTGGGCAATGCTGATGTTGTCTTGCTTGACTCAATAGTTCACAGCTATTCACAGCTACTTGTAGACGATAATAATAATAATAACAATAATAATAATAAATAAATAAACTAATAAATGATGAATCATACTAATATACATATATATATATACATACACACACATATATATATATATCATGTCACTGGCATTCAGTCAGCGAGTTACATATGCCTGTGACCCTGGCAGGCTCAGACCTTTATCCTCCACAGCTTGAATCGCCGTTATCCGACCATCATCACTGAGGTCTGTGCAAAGTGGGGAACAAAATGGGGAACAAAATATGGTCACCACGTGAAACTGAGATAAGTATAGATAAGTGATGTGTCATTCAGCATCTATCTATACTGTAATCTATTTTCTGTTTCGAACTTTTTTTTCAAATAAAATTCTGAACAATGTTCCACAAACAAATCATTCCTCAGAATGGGTGAGTTGGGCCTTCCTATTTGATGCTGGATGTCGATTTTTTTCGCCGGCGAACACACATCAGCAAAGAATTCCCCAGTGGTGACATGCCCCAGTGGTAGATTTTTGGGTCCGGCATTCCCTCGGAGATCCTGATGTTGTCAGTGTCCTGGTGGTATCTCAGGATCCAAACCCTTGAGAAATTGGAATTGTTTAGAGACGTACAGGATTCAAAAAACAGGTATAATATGGATTAATATGGATTAATATGGTATAATTTATGATCATATGGTATTCCAGGAACGCCGAAGTAATCTCACTCACTTGTGATTTCCCGTTGAGCAGTTTTGCCACGAGGAATGCTTGGAAAGTTGGGCGGGATGTAATGCAGAGCTGTGGATCACAGAGTTGAAATGCCCTCGGCCCGGAGCCCCGTGGGATCTGGGGAATCCCCCTTGGGGGATCAGTGGCGACATTTCATGGAGCTACCCCGAAAAAAATCGAAATGGATGGTTTGATTTCACATGGTAAATTACCGTGAATTTCCAATGGAGGACCCTGGACCCCTGTTTTGGAAACCTCCATATCTCACCTTGCCCGGGTTGAGAGATTTCGGATGGAGGAATTTTGGATGACCACTGCGTTGTCGAAATCGCCAAGGTACACCTCGATCTTCAAATTTCTAGGTCAGGAGCTTGGGACTTTGCCCGCAAGGTGCTGGGGGAAGAACATCGTCGAATTCCGAAGAAAAAATGGAGGTTTTTGGTACATTTTGGTACAGTATGCTGACCATGTATAGACAAAAATGTCGGTTTCCAAGGAAAGTGAGGGGACAAAACACTGCGGCACTACAAAAATGTGGCGTCCAACTTGGATCGCACAGAGGCTTCGTGCGAGAAAAATCGTTGCACTTGAGCTTGACAAGAGCAGATACGCTGCGGTGTGATGTACTTTGTACATCTTTGTACTGAATAAATCTGTATTCCCAGTGCTCCTGTCATTTGTGTGGTGCTCATGGCCCTTTAGGTAATTGACTTGCAGACAGTCGCAGAATTTCTGCAGATGCTCGCATGGCTCGTTCAGCTGTTCCTTCAGCCTCTTGAACGCCTCTTGAGCTCAACATGGCGAAACATAGCGCAATCGCATCCAAAGAGGGGACCACTTGGCCAAAGGCTATAACTTTTGTTGATTGATTTGATTTTTCCAACTTGTTCCAACTTGTTTCAGTCTTGGTGTACACTGAATATCAATCTCATGGACCTGAAGATGGCCTTACAGAATGGACCATGCTGTGTGGACCACAAGGCAAGCTCTGTAAAATCTGCAGCCCTCGCTTGAGCCCTCGGTTGCAGTTTCCGCGGTTTCCGCGGTTTCCGCAGTTTCCGGTTGCATCTGTCGAATCGGTCTCTCGCTCGACTTCAAGGACTTCGCGTGAGACTCTTGCAAAGCCTGAGTTGAACATCGCGAAATTTCCCAAGGCCAAGAGACGTCCGAAAGGATCGCGGAGTTTGCTCACTCTGTCGACTTGCGAAAGTGGAGGATATGAAGGATATGAAGGATATGAAGGACATGAAGGATGCCAACGATGCGAAGGTGAGTCTGGTCCGTCTGGTCCGTCTGGTCCGTCTGGTGTGCGGCCTCACAGACAAGTCGGTGCATCGAAGCTGGGGTGGAGAGCGAGAACGAGAGCCGCACAGTACTGTCATGGCTTCTTCAATGGTGCTGGAAAGGTGCACATCAGCCAGTCCGATTGCAAAGCCGAGATCACAGCAAGACTGGAGTTCAAGGCTTCTTGGCGTGGCCTTGTGATTTTCCTTTGCTTCACTCACATAGAATTGGTATTTCTTCTGCAACTGAAAGTAGAGACAATGTGTGCGCGTGTGTCAGCAATTACTTTCAAGCATCCTGCAGGCCTTGCTTCGCTTTTGGAAAAATGCAGTGTTTTTGATAGTTTTTGCCCCGTCACTGAGGTTTTTGTCGTTTTATTGGCAAAAAGCAATGACTGGTTTGGTGGATATGTGGGAATTGCTTCAGCGAATTGCTCGATTCCTGCTCATGGTTTTTCCATTTGAGCAATCGCTCCGTGTTTGTCAAAGACCCTGAATATGAATGAACTCTTGCACACCTAGGATAAGGCAAAACATGCACAACAATGCACACGAAAGCTCGGAAAAGATGATTTCTCTTGAACCCCAAAAGGCCAAAAGCGTGTTCTCCTCATTGTCTCATGACAAGCTTTGCAGCAAACGTTGCCAAGGATAGGGAGGCAGAGATTGGCTGAACAAAACTCATGTAGGAAGTTGGCCCCACCCCAAGAATGAAGGGACAATGAAGCATATCATCCGCTATTTTCAACCCCTGAGGGCCCTGACAGAAGTAAAATAGCTGCGCAACAATTCAGCCACAAAACTCCACAGTGGGTTTGCTCTTGCCAGGCCCTTTCTTATTTCCAGTGAGTACAAGCATCTTCATGCTTTTGACTTGTTTTAGCCTTTGCTTCTCTGATATTTCATATAGTTAATATATGTTAATATAGTTCTTTTCCAACAGAATCTTACTCCCCGTGGCATCCTTTGGCAATCTTTGGCAATCTTCAGGCTGCCTTATTGGTCTTTGAAGATCTCTATGGTGGGCTCCGTCGCACACAGGGCAGTCAGGGGACGCCTGCATTGAAATGGACATGGGAGATGCAGGCTGACGTCGGCCCTTTCTTTGAAACGAGCCGCGTCTCGCGAGTTTCCTGGGAATTTCTGGCAGGTCTCTTTGATGCCGTTGCCCGCATTCGAGTAATCCAAGGCGAAATCATTGTGGAGATGTCGCACCGGAGCTTGAGCCTTTTGGAGTCTGTTAGACATTTCCTCTTAGATACTCTCCAAGAGGAGGAAAACATGGACAGGGCAACGATTGACTCTGCAATCATTCTCCATGATTTTCATCGCCGCAATCGCTTGGTTGTGTGTTCCAATCTTAGTCGCCTGGTGCTGCAGAAGCTTCGGAAAAGCCTCAAGGTCCGGAGACCTGCGGTGGAGTTTCTGATGTCGAGTCTGTCGACTCGAAACTTGGCTGATTTGAGACTCATTCGACTCATTGCATCAGCTCAAGGAGCTCATCTTGAATCAAATTCGCAAGGAAAACTCCGAGTCGTTCCCAACTCACAAAGCTTTAAGCGTCACTTGGAATTCCAAGCCCGTCAAGAAGATGCAAAAGAAATTCGACACCTCCTCGAGCTGGAGACCTTGAGATCCTAGTCGCCTACTATCTGCATACCGAGTGAAGCTGGTTGAGAGATTTTTTAAAGATATCCAGATATCCAGCACCAGAAGCGTTGCAAGGGCGGAGATCAGACATTTGCGAAGCGAAGTATGGATTGAGTTTCTCAAAGCTTGAGCGGTGGCTCTTTAGATGAAAGACACGAGTAGGACTTCCGGAAGTGATTTGGGGATGACGGCATGACATTGGAGGTTTCGATGTGAACTGCTCATAGCTGAGGTGAACGAAGACAGCGACAGGGAATCTTCAGTCTAAAAAGATCTATCTATTATATAATTATATATATATATATATTATTATAATATTATAATATAATATATATATATATATAATTATAGTAATTATATACATATTATATGTTTATATAAAGATCTAAAAGTCTAAAATCAATTTTCAGATCCACTTTGGAACTTTCCGCCAGATCCTTCTCTCAGCAACGAATAGAAAACAAGAGGCGTGGCCGCGAGGACATGGGGCATGACTCGACATGACTCGACATGACGTGTCTTTCACAAGTTGATGGAGTTGATGCACCTGAAAATCATAAAACTTATCATAAAACCAGATAGAAATCCTCAGATTCCTCACTCTGAGTACTTCTGAGTGTCACTCCGACACTTCACGACACACTTCATGACACTCCGACTCCGCCTTTCAACTCGTTCAGTTCAACTCACCCGCTGCATGCCGGGCTCAAGCGGTTCATGCAGCGCATAGCGTAGCACAGTATTGCCGAGACGCTGTGCTGTACGGGTGATGAGTTGAAAACGAGTTGAAAACGAGTTGATCGGAGTTGATCCCTCCGTTGCAATGGGGGGCGACTGCATTTCTGATGTCAGACGTCAATAAGACGTCAGACGTCGCTTCAAGTCGTCATGGAAGATGGCTCAGATGCCAATGTCACTGCTAGTACCCTCCCAGAAGGAGAGACTGATAGCCTTTGGGCCGTGGGAGTCTCTTGGCCAGAACAGCAGTCTAACGACCCGGACTGTTCTGCATGGTCTACCTTAGTCTACCTTCATCGGAAAATCCTTGGTGCAAAATCTTCCATTTTTGCGCACCTCTAGACATTTTTTTATCGTCGAAGAAAGATGTGCATACCAAACTGGCTACATTAAATGAGCCCGTTACTCCATGTTCAACTGTTCAACAGAGTTGTGAATTTCAACGAGCTAAAAGAGATGCTACTTCAACAGATCCAAAAAGATGACAAAACTGACGAAAACCGAAGGTTTGATTCCTGGCTGAAACGATCAGCGAAGGACCGTTTTCCAGCTGTTTTTTTTTTGGGGGGGTACGAAGATACTAAATAGCTGTTCGTTGAGTTGAGAGTTTTCATCCTGTTCATCCAAAGATTTGATCTCTACCAAACCATGGTAGCTCTGTTCAGGTTTGTCTGGCTGTCTTGGGGACATTGGCTGGAACAATCGGGAAGCAGATGGTGCGATGTTCTCGGCTCGCCAAGGACATAGATTGGCAGCATGTTGCTGCACTTGCTACTGCACTAGAAATTGGTGTTTGCTACGATGCTTGCACTAGGTGTATTAAGTGCATTGTATCATGCTTACTATGCAAGAATCCTGAAACCTTTCCCTCAAGCTGGGTAGTTCCTTCTCCTGCACCACTTCTAAGATCTTCTAAGGCTGCAAGGAAGAACATGATGCAATGATGGAAAAAATGCGTCATGTTTCGGGTCTAAACACGCGCCCATTTCACAGGAGCGCAGAAAGCAGAAGGAAGGAAATGTTCTTCTGATTGCTGGCTGCTGGGCTTCTGCTTTGGAAATTCATCTGTTACAACGCAATTAAGAAAGCAGCGTTGCTTCAAAGTGGAGAAGTAGACCAGCAAAGTTGGGGTAACATATGGTAACATATTGTAATGCCACCCTTGTTACAGTTCATTCATATTCATTCATAATAAATATTAATACCCATCAATATTATGCAATATGATTAACAACGCACAGCGCTATTTTCCTTCTGCTTTGGAGATGGCAACTGCTAAGGCCTTGCTTTGCAGATTGCTCTGAACCCAGCGTGTGACATTGCAGGCTATGCCATGGCACCTGCGTCTGTCATAGCACCGGTTACGGGGATGGACATTGTATGGAATACTCTCATCGCACCATGCTCCTTGGGTGAGACGTTGACACTACGTCGACTCTCATCCGCTGCCATTATTTTCTTCACTGCCACAGCATCGGTGTTCTTCCGACAGATCAACGAAGTGAATTGGAGCGCAGAGTACGTGAAGCATGTCCTTCTTGCGTCCCGCACCATGATCTATGGCTTGTGCTTTATTGCCTGGTCTCCTTGCTGGAAAAATAATAACATTTAACAAAACTAAAAACTAGCCAACTTTTCGGATGGATTTTTGCCTCCAAGTATTTGCACCCATTTCAAGTGTGTTTATAAGTTTATACTAGTTTATAGATTTGAGATGATTTGAGAGTTCACACGCACCGCGATACTGAGTATAGATTTCTTAAGCGGGCTAAGTTGATGCATTTCACTTCATGTTCTCTTCGCATGTGCAGTTCTTGTCATCTGAGCCATTCTGAGCCTCTAAGGTTCTGCTTCAATAACTTTGTATTGATGAAGTATCCCGATGGATCTGCAGTGCGTGGTTTCTCTTTGGGTGCTACAGCAGGCAGCACTGCACCATCATGCACCATCTTTTTGTCTGTTGTCTCTGCAAACTTAGAAGTCTCGTTCCATGGTCTTAGTTTCGTTCTGGATTCCAAGAGAGTGCATGGAAGATGGAGCTACAGTTGGAAGTCAGAAAAACACGGCAAAAGCAGATTAGATATACGAGTCGCATCAGAAATGAACAACTATTCTCCTTGTTTTTCCCAACCTGTTGCACAAATCTTTGCATACGGGATGAACATGTCCTTGCAGAACTTGTATATATCCGATCAAGGCCAGGCAAAGCCAACATCTTCGTTTTCTCTGCCCTGATTGTGCTGATTGTGCTGAGTGCTATTCTGCTTGCCATGACATGCCATGACAAAGTCTTGCTTTACACTGATCACAACCTCGGAGGAACCTTGGCGGGGAATATGTGGTGCACGAAGATCGCGGCTCAACTGAATGGCGTCAACATCTTTTGTCGACATGCCTTGGTAGACTCGTAGACATTGGAAAACGGAAACTGAGCGTGCTTTTTCTGTTAACATTCCAACCGACCATGTGCCTCATTTCTCTTTATGACTCTTACATTACTCTTACATTACTCTTACTATCTCTTACTACTCTTTGTCAGTGTGGCACTTTCACATATCTTGCATCCTCGAAACGTTTTGTTTCACCAGCTCTTGGCAATCCGAAACACGGCAGGGATTGGTGCCGAGTGTTCTGACCTGAAATGTGGGCGTCAACTGAGCAGATTTGACGCTTTTTGTGAATCAACGACTCATATGAAACTATCAAATTTGCAGAATAGCAAAGTTCTTCGCTTCAGCTAGACTCACTAATAGATCATAGATTCATTGATATATTGATACTATCAATAGACTCTATCAATAGACATAGATCTATTGATAGATTCATTAAGTTTGTGATGAGATTGTTTTCAGATATTTGTGTTAGTAAGATTCAGCTGTCCATAATTTTCCAAGACCTTTTCCAAAAAAACACACTTTTTTTCAACGGTGGCCATAAAATTTTCAACGTACCCTCTGGTAAACTAACATAACTATGGAAAATCACCATTTATAGTGGATTTTCCCATTAAAAATGGTGATTTTCCATAGCTATGTTAGTCATTACCAGAGGGTAGGCCACTCAGGTTGCGGTGTTGTTGGAGCAATGCCTCGGTGGAAACTGCATAGCATGGCTTCATCCGGTCTCGTGGATCGCCTTGGCAGCAGCGGTGTTTTTTTCGACCACGAATCTCTACTTCATCTCTTTGGGCTTGCAGCACTATGAGGCCATGAATTTCAATGATCTCCAGCAAATTTCAGCAGCAATTTCAAGATATTTAACAAAGAATCCCAGATCTCCATGAAAACTCAGCCAGCATTTTGAAGATATCCACCATGATTTTTTTTGGCACAGATTAAACAAAAACACCCAAACATTGTAAAAAAAGGGGGTCACTTCCGATATATCTTTCCGTTATGGTAGCCACTAAATCCGGTGATGACCATGACTTAGTTAGTATTGAAAACCATGGTTAAAATGGGAGATCCACCATTTTAGGAACCCCCCTTATTAGGGCAAACAGAGACCTGAACAATGCTCAAAGCATGCTCGAACAATACTCACAAATGTACCCCAAATATCCCCAAGTGCTCAAGATTCTTTAATCTGATTCAATTAGGATACACATGACTAATATATTCTAATATTATTGAAAGTTTGTTTGTCCGAAGTTCATATGTGACTTCAATGGGGTGCCCGAAAGAATCTGCATTCACCACAGCTTAGCTGACGTCATCTCTCAAGATGCCACAAAGAATGGAATGACTTCTCCAAGCAGTCCAATTGAATGAGAAGCTGGGTCACCGAGAGAGACTGCTTCAGCTGCCACACCATAGCCACCTGCTATCCTTGTTGCAATGTTTTTCTCAAAAAGGACGCTTTTCCTAAGAAAAGCCATCTTTGTCAAATTCGTTCTGGAATACATGAGACCCTGCATTCATTTGCATTCAAGGGGATGGCAATGAGTCACATATAGATGGCATATTGTCGTTGCAGGCACTCTTCATGGTGACAGTCTTCATGGGTGCCAGTATCGTGACGAACAGCCTGAGTGCAATTGTAGTCCTTGCAGAGATGGATGAAGCTCCCTGGTGGAAGCTGGGCGGTTATGTCCTTTGTATCTTGGGCATGATGGCGGGTTTGGTGCTCCTCACTGAGGGAGAGAAAGATCCAACCGGCCCACCACGACGCGGACATGCGAATCTGGAGGAAGTGGAATTGTCTTCTTCCTACGACGTGCGCGATGCGCGCGACGTCCGCTTTGATCTTGATGCCCGGGCCTTCGGGGCTGCAACGTCTCCTTTAGATTGAAGGAAGTCAAAGAGTCAAAGAGTCAAAGAGTCAAAGAGTCAAAGAGTCAAAGGAAAGTTCACAGGATGCAACTGCTGCAACTGTGCATCCAGTGTGCATCAATGGAAGGCACTGTGTGCATTTTGCGTTTGTGCATACTTACGCATACTGTACATATGCATACTTATATGCAAACTTACGCATACTTACCCAAACTTACGCATACTTGCGCACATGTGGTCCCTCTTTTGGTGCATTTGTGCACCGGCGCTGTCAGCTTTCCTTGCTGAGCTCGAAATGTACATTTCGCAGAGAGCTGGCTGGAGCTCAAACGAGGCAGATTTCAAAGCTAGGCTCAATAGGTTTCAGAAATTCACCAGGCTTCACGGCCCAAAAACTTTGGTAAATCACCAAAGCATCCGAAAACATGGCGGCCACGGCGTCGCCCCCTGATGGCGTTCTTTGATCTCGAGACTGCGATGTTCTGCGATCCAAATCATCCAACTGCCGCCACGTTGCACCTGATGGCAGCCTCGGTGCACCGAAGCATTTTGCGGCTCAATTTTGTTTCATGGGCGCGGGAGGGTGTTGTGTCGGCGCTGAAGGCACGTCATGCAGATAAAACCAATGCAACAACAACACTGGAGACCTTGGATGAAACACACACTGGACGAGGGATAGGATGATGGAGGATGAAGTTTTTACTGCGCAGTGCCCGGCATTGCGTCAATAGACGAAAGAAGGACTACTGGGTAAGACGGAGACTAAGGATACATGGCAGGACAAGACAGGGAGAGGAAGCCATTGGGAAAGAACTTCAACCGAACCGGTAGGCTTTGGTTAGGCAGCTTTGAAAACATTGTGAGAACATGTTGTGCAATGGATTCAACGGCCTAAAAGGGCTGGAACAAGGCTGGAAAGTTGACAGTTGGCAGGTGCCGCGAGGCAGAAATGTCATCATCTCAGAGCGCAGGGACAGAGCTTGAACTTGTCAAGGCAGAAGTCATGTGAGGTCATGCAGAGTTTCTGTTTCTTTCTAAGTGTTTTTCTAATTTTTTCTCCCTATCCGCTATCATACTCTGATTTCTCCTGCTTCAGGGTTGGCTTCCGTGCCTCCCAGTGAAAAGGAAGGTTCCATTCTCCTAGCGGAAAGTTGCCAGGATCACCGAAATTCAAGGAGTATGCGAAACACCAAGCAGAATTCGTTGAATTCGGAAGATGCGGGTTCCAAGGGGTTCCAATGGGTTCCAATGGGTTCCATGCTTTCTTCTTACATTGTCGGGGATTGACCCAGCAACTTTTCTTTGTTCAATCCTGTAAGATGACTCCTTGGGATGCTAGACAAAACGACCAGAAATTCCATGACATTCCATGAGATTCCATGAAATTCCATGAAGAATTCAGGCATCCGGCGCACTTGGAATTCTCGGAGTGGAATCTGAGGAGTGCTTTGCTTCCGGTGAGACTTGCTTTCAAAGCTGTGGGGAGCTCGATCCGCAGCCGGATCCGCAGCCGTTGCAGCCGTTGCAGCCGCTCGTCGCGACCTGACGGACTCGTGAGGTCCTCGTGCTTCTCCAAATCCTGTTTCTTCTCTACGGAACCCTGGCGGATTCAACATGGCAAGGATGATGATGACACGGATATACACAGAATGCACATGTTACAGCTGAATAGGCAAACATATTCACAGATTTTTTTACACAATTTCTTCATGTACCACAAATACATACACATACAGAATAATTACTGCAGGTACTGTAGGTGTTTTGAGAAGTGCAAGACATGGGCTTGTGAAACAAGCAGCTTCTCCGCCTTACGGCTGGTTCTAACCAGGGTCGAGGTCTGTGTTGTGATGTGTCGTGGGGAGTGTTGAGGATGTTATGCAGCTTACGACATCCGACTCTATCCAATCAAGGACCTGATCATGTCTTTATAGCAACGGGGTCACGGGGTCGTTGGTTTTTCCTAAGCATGACACGTCGCGTGCTTTGCATCTTGACTACCCAAAGAGCCTGATGTAGCTGCCAGAGACATTTGGAGTCTTGAAATTGCGAATGGCAAGCTGCAAGATGAAGACTGATGAAGTGAAAAGCATTGCAAACCACTATAGAGCTCATATGAAATGCAGTGTAAAGACAGGCCTGGTGGGCAGAACCGCGCCCTGTGATAGTTCCGTTGCATCCATTGAATCCATTGTCAGTGTCGACGTTTGTGCAGTGGAGAGAAGTCGCAGGATTTCGGCTACATTATTCACGAGTAGACGGCTCAGAGATGCTCACCAAAATATACCAAAATTCAATGGATTGGTTTCAAGGAAAATTTACAGGAAAGCACCATATTTAATGGGAAAATCTGTAGTTTCCTGTAGAGTTTCCCTTTAAACAATCCATTGAAAACTGCCCATGGTGACTTTTCGCGCGACAGGTTCGACCCTTGGTTTAATTACCGCGCTGCAGAGTACCTGGCGGAACATGGATTGTGCCGTCAGCTGTACGTCCAACGAAGAGGTTTCATCACTTTTCGCTGTCAGCTGTACTATGCCATACCCATGACGGATCCATGGTGCTGCTATATATGGTAACATGGATCCCATATTTTACCATCAATATACCCCCTTTATGTTAGTATATATATACCAGCACCATGGATCCTATGCCATACGCTGCAGTTGCTGTGTTTTGTGAGGCTGTTAGCAGCCGTGAGATGTGAAAGCTGCAGGTACAAGTTTCTGCGGTGGTATGACTACGAGTCATGGTACCCCCTAGGACGCCCCATTGGCACGACGTCAGCAGCTCAGTTTTTGCAGCGGCTTCACCAATGGATAAATCATGAATTATCATGAATCATGATACCCTCTGGTAAACCAACATAGCTATGGAAAATTGCCATTTATAGTGAGTTTTCCCATGGAAAAATGGTGATGTTCCATAGTTTTTTGTGTGTTTACCAGGCCGGGTAAATCCACATCGAAAACACATTTGTTGGCCCAGGATTTATCCAGGAATGCAGGCCTATGGACCGAGGGACCAATGCTAGACCTGGCTGTGTCACGGCGTCACAGCAATGGCCTTTTTTCTTTGGCAGGTCACAGGAGTAGCTATTTGGGAGGCCTTGGACTCAGGAATTTCTGAACTGATCACAAGTTTATCAAAGAACACATTGTCACTGGATTGGTTTAAGGGAAAATCTTAACCGGAAACCATGGTTTTTACTATTTTTACCATCAAATATAGGGGTTTCCTGTAAATTTTCCCATCATCCAATTCTATGACATTGGCAAATGAAGAAACATGAAGAAACTCGTGAAATTTTCCAAGCGGATCCATCCAATTTCCAGCCAATTTTACTCGGAGAATTTTTAGTGCGCTTCGCTTTGAGGTGATGAAAAAGATTGGAGAATTCAAAGTCCAAACTCCATCTTTCGTGTTGGCTTTGAGGAGCGCATAGCGAGAGCATAGCGAGAGCATAGCGAGAGCAGATGAGCGACGAAAATTAGCGGATTTCCTCATAGATCTCATAGCGCTGCCAGGCCATTCATCTCCTCTCTGAAACAAAGCGGCTGGAAGTTTTTGCCGGGGGCTGATGTGTGACCCAAGAGTCTTTCGAAAGCGGAATCATTGTGAGAATAGATGGCAGATGATGGCAGATGGCAGAATGGATGGCATATGGCATTGTCCCTAATATTGTTCCATCATTATTTCCATCGACTGGAAGCCTTCGATTGGAAAATTTTCAGGCCTTCCATCAAGCAAAGCTATGAGTTCACACCAATGAGTTCAGCACTTGGAGCCTGTCGATTCCAGCCACTTCGCTTCTTCTCTGACTATCTCTGACTCCTTTAACAGGAACATTTTTGTGCAGATAATTCATGAATATTCATGATAGTTACGATAGTTCTTAACTCTTGCCTTAATTTTGGCTCAACTACTGAGCAAACTGGCAGCATACTGAAGTGTAGCTTGTGTATCATCCACTAAAGAGGGTGCGGAAGTGGAACCCACGGAGTTAGTGTGGCGTGAGTAGACTACTAAGAGCGTTGAGATCCAATATCATTAAATAGCCAGAAAGAAAAAGCACCACAGTGAAAATCCGTAGTGGAAACTATGAGAGACCAGAAGGTAAGTGAGAACAAGGAGAAGTCCGGCATGGTAAGAGGCTCTTCCACAGTGGAATAGCATGGAATAGCTTTGATCAATTCTTGGGAGTTTTTTCAAGTGGCAGAAATCGGGATGGTGCTCGTGGAACATTGAGTTTACAATGGGCATTGACATGAGCCTTTTCCATGGGTTACATGGGTTACATGGGTTACATGGGTCTCGCCTTGAGGTCTCAATGATATTTGTTGCATGATTCCTCCGTGGTTTGGCACCTACGCGCCGGGCCCTCAACGATGCGACGCCATGATGCCACGATTCTGTGAAAGCTAAGCAGCTGTGCGTGCGTTTTAGCTGTGAGGTCCATCTTCACGGGCCTCCTGACATATGAGATCTCTCGAAGTGCCGAAATCTCAAATATCAAGGTTGCTGTCAAGTATTTGTCAAATATCTCAGTCTCATTCATCATGTTTCCCACCATTGTTTCCCATATTTTTCCCACCTATTTTTTTTTACACATCTTCCATAGATTTCCCCAAGATTTTTCCATTTGTTGAAGATTTTCCCATATCTTTCCCATATTTTCCCGATTTCCATAGATTTTCCATGGATTTTCCATAGATTTTCCATAGATTTCCACCTCAAAATGGCCTTTTTTGGGATCTGTGAGGTCAACGCTGGCGTTGCAGCAACGATGATCATGGCTGTGATTCCCGCTCACCTCATGAGGCGATGGACATCAGAAATCGTCACCCATTTTTGTGAAGGCTAGTATTATATATATAAATATATATACATATATATATAATCATTATATATATATATATATATGTATTATGTAATCCCCCTGAGAAAAAATCAAGCAACAGGGGTAACACTGCTTAATTGTGAACAACTGACAAAGGATTGTGAACCTTTTGTGTCCAACCGATCAAGACCAAGTGCCTTTCAGGTCTGTCGGAGGGGAGTTCGACAACGAAGCAGTTGCAGTCACTGCTATTTGCTCCACTTTTTGGTTGCTCGGAGACCAAGCACATCCAGATCCAACAAGTTGCTGTGACAGAGAGGGCATTGCATTCACAAGTCACAGATGTTTTTCACGAGTACTGGACTGGTGTGCTGATTTCAGGTGGCTCTTGTGTGTGAGGACTCCCTCACACTGGCCCATCAGCGTACTTGCAGGCTCTGGCAACAAAATTTCTGTCGCAAGTCTTGTCGATGGCCAGTGCCACTTGGCTGCCTCGTGGCTGCCTCGTGGCTGCCTTGTTTCCTCTTTCTTCTTTTATGAACTCAATTCGGAAATCTGAACGCTGCCTCCGGCAAAGGCCTCTCCTACTTCTACATGGTGGCAGTTGACAGCTTAGAAATCTGCTGGTGAAGATTGTACGAGACAGTCCTCAGATAAACACTGAGGAGTGCTGGATTCATTCCATGTTTTTTGCGGTTCTGCAGAGTGCAAACTGTCCAGACAAGGCTTGGGGTGGATACATTTTTGTGATCAACATGTCCAGACCTTGGCAGTTGATGAAGATAGCCGCTCAGATGTCATAGGCTTTGCGGTGATTTCATTTGTATTCAGAGAGTCTCATCTTGATTCATCTTAATTTGAATATAAAAGACAATATACCATATATACCTTCATAGCCAAGAACCGTTAAAAATAAAGGTTTCAGTCGGAAACCCATACTTTCGGATGCAAACCCGAGGTTTCGGACCAAAACCCGGGGTTTTGTGTATATATATATATATATTATAAACATATAACATATAATATATAATAATATATAATATTTAATATATAATATATAATATATGTTGTCTGTAGATGCTTTTTTGTCCCTCTCCAGTCTTTGCCGATGACCTCCACCCTGTGCCCAGGGTTGGGCTCCATGCAGCTCTCTTGGCAGCTTTGGGGCGCTTCAATTCGGGGGCTCTGAGCTCAGAAACAACCAGCAAAACAACATCCTAATGACATGCGAATGACCTAAGTTACCTCATTTTTATCCAGTTATCCCAGTGTGAACACTGGCATATTCAGTGACTAATGGTGACTATGAAGATATTGAATGAACTCAATCTTTCAGAATCTAACACGATCTTTCAAGACGGTCGTTCTCGATTTGATAACTACCTGTGGCGACGATCAATCCCAACGCAAAGCTGTGGGCGTACTACTTGCTACATTTGCTACTTGCTGATCCTCCATTGTCCTCCATTGTGAAGCATCTGAAAGTCCCAGCTTTTGCCCCCACATTCTTTGGCCAAATGATTGGAGACGAGTTGGGGAAGGCGATAGTGCCTGTTTTTTTCCGTTAAACATGTTAAAACCTGGAGGTTTTTGGTCGGACTCAGAAACTCCACTGGAGTCAGAAACTGGGAATTCAGAAACTACTGCGTCGAGCAGCTATTTTGCCGTATTCAGAAACTGCTCCGTCGTATTCAGGAAGCATTGAAGGGATTAGATTCCAAGGGATCAAATCCGCTACCCCCTTTGTTCATGTCATCACATGTTCGGAATGTTCCAAGCCTGAGAACACAGCTATGATTGGCATAGTAACTTTGAATTATTGTAATAAACCATAGCTGTGCTGCTTTTGCTAAAACCGTTCTCTGAGCTGAGAAGTGACAGGGAAAATGAGCTTCAGCTTTGTGCAGTATTGACCTCTCGCAGATCATGCCAGTAGTTTCCATGACACCCCTCCTGGGAGTTTCCGAATACAACCGTGCCCTAAAGCTAGAAGTCTTCGCAAGACGGGTTTATTGTAACTCTTCGAGAAATTTCGAGTTGTGAAACTTAGCAACTTCAGAGTTGAGCGGGGCAGGAAGACAGGGAGAAATGCATGGCCCAATGGCAATGCATGGCGTATGGCCAGATGGGATTGCATCACATCGCATTACACGTATTACACGTATTACGCACCGTTGTGCTTTTCGACAGGTGCACAAGGCCTACAGCATCTTCTACATAGCATGGCCCTGAGTTCGAGAATCTAAAGATATCTAAAGAATGGAAAGTGCGAAGTTTCCACAGTGAAGCCAGGTGGGGACAGCAGGAGCCATGCAGGTTCCAGTGGTTGGTTTACAACCGCTGCGCTCCGTGGAACAGCCAGGAGCTGATGATATTTTTTTTGCACCGTCAATGTGGATGGTCAACTCTTCACGCCGATCCTTGTCTCGCCAGGTTAGGTCCCTTGATGGTGTTTGTCGGCTATCAAGTGCTTGCCTTCTGCGATTGGCAAAGGCGAAGGTGTGTCCCGGGTGTCCCGGGTGTCCTGTTGCGCCATGCACCGAGTATACCGAGTTGCAGCTGGAAGGTTTGAGAATTTGGAAGTGCTGTGGGACCCGCAATTTCCTGCTTAGAGTCCTTCAGATCATGGAGGCGACAGATGGCTGCCTTTGACTTTGCGGTCTTCCGAATCAAAGTCAGATGCACAGTCTGTGAAATTGTGTTTTTTTTTCCAAAGAATGTCGCTTATTCTATTATTCTTATTGCACTTTCACTTGCCTCATAAGTGAATGTCTCAGCTCAAACGAAATTCAAACAACATCGCTTGGCCATTTGCCACCGAAGAACTTGGGTTTGAGCCAGAACTGGTTTCAATGAATTTGAAATGACAGTCAACTAGCATCAAATAATTGTCAAATAATTTTCAATATAGTGTCAAATAGTGTCAAATTGTGCCAAATATATCCAAATATTGTCAAATAGCGTCAAATAGTGTCAAATAGTCAAATAGTGTCAAATCAAATTGCATGAAATAGTGTCAAAAAGCGTCAAATAGCCTCAAATAATTGTCAAATAGTGTCAACTAATGTCAAATATTGTCAAATAGTGTCAAATAGTCAAATAGTGTCAAATCACATTGCATGAAATAGTGTCAAAGAGCGTCAAATAGCCTCAAATAATTGTCAAATAGTGTCCACTAATGTCAAATAAATAGTGTCAAACAGCGTCAAATCGCGTCAAATAGCACACATAATTGTCAAATAGTGTCAAACAGTGTCAACTAGTGTCAACTAGTGTCAGAAAGTGTCAACTAGTGTCAACTAGTGTCAAATAGTGTCAACTAGTGTCACAACTAGTGTCAGAAAGTGACAGAAAGTGTCAACTAGTGTCACAAAGTGTCAACTAGTGTCAGAAAGTGTCAACTAGTGTCAAATAGTGTCAGAAAGTGTCAACTAGTGTCAGAAAGTGTCAACTAGTGTCAAATAGTGTCAACTAGTGTCAAAAAGTGTCAACTAGTCAAATAGTGTCAACTAGTGTCAACTAGTGTCAGAAAGTGTCAACATGTGTCAGAAAGTGTCAACTAGTATCAGAAAGTGTCGAATAGTGTCAGAAAGTGTCAACTACTGTCAACTAGTGTCAGAAAGTGTCAACTAGTGTCAGAAAGTGTCAACTAGTGTCAAATAGTGTCAACTAGTGTTAGAAAGTGCCAACTAGTGTCAAACAGTGTCAGAAAGTGTCAACTAGTGTCAGAAAGTTTCAAATAGTGTCAAAAAGTGTCAACTCGTGTCAAAAAGTGCCAAATAGTGTCTACTAGTGTCACAAAGTGTCAACTAGTGTCAAAGAGTGCCAAATAGTGTCTACTAGTGTCAGAAAGTGTCAACATGTGTCAACTAGTGTCAGAAAGTGTCAACTAGTGTCAGAAAGTGTCAACTAGTGTCAAATAGTGCCAAATAGTGTCAAGTAGTGTAAGAAAGTGTCAACAAGTGTCAAAAAGTGTCAACTAGTCAAATAGTGTCAACTAGTGTCAACTAGTGTCAGAAAGTGTCAACTAGTGTCAAATAGTGCCAGAAAGTGTCAACTAGTGTCAGAAAGTGCCAACTAGTGTCAAGCAGTGTCAGAAAGTGTCAACATGTGTCAGCTAGTGTCAGAAAGTGTCAACTAGTGTCAGAAAGTGTCAACTAGTGTCAAATAGTGCCAAATAGTGTCAAGTAGTGTAAGAAAGTGTCAACAAGTGTCAAAACGTGTCAACTAGTCAAATAGTGTCAACTAGTGTCACAAAGTGTCAACTAGTGTCAAATAGTGTCAGAAAGTGTCAACTAGTGTCAGAAAGTGTCAACTAGTGTCAAGTAGTGCCAAATAGTGTCAACTAGTGTCAC
>Ga0126342_10001494_pt1:2500-33121 | contig 33121 bp, 29 predicted proteins | sample Cyp1metagenome_FD_92528 | JGI IMG/M metagenome (GOLD analysis project Ga0126342, IMG submission 92528) | Coral microbial communities from Lord Howe Island, Old Settlement Bay, Australia - Cyphastrea 1 metagenome | ecosystem: Host-associated > Invertebrates > Cnidaria > Coral ...
AATTGCCGTTTTGAGGTATCTGCAGTATCCCGAGTTTTGGGACAATTTTTGGGTATCCCATCGAACTCTGCCCCCTGAGTCGACCGACTACGATGACCAGTGGCCCAGCTGTAGTAGCGCTGCGGACGCGGGCCATTCTTAAAAAACAAACATCAACAAAATTCAACAAACCAGTTTCAGAAGTTTCAGAATGCATGGGTAACATCAGCAAATCAATGTTCATACATCAGCAAGTCTGGCAGCAACAATCATTTCTAGGAGGATTATCATGAGTTCAGTGAGGATCATCATCATCATCATCATCATCATCATCACTAAACACATCATCAGTAGGAGCAACATATAACAACATATAGCAACATCATGGTTGTTGTTCAACATTGTTCAGTTGTCCTGTAGCGTCCCTGTGAGGTATGCGACATTTTTGTTGGAAAGCTCTCGGAGGCTCTCAGCTGTTGGACGATGGAAGCGTCCTATTAAAATACCGGATGGCTGAGGTTTCCCCTTCGACAACTGATGTAGATAGAATACCATGTCGGGTTTTAAATGTCCTGCTTTGGCAAAATTGAAGATCACCATCGGATGTTGGTGGAGATACAGTAAGATTCCCAATAGTTGGAGGATGTCTATGTTTTGTTTTTTTGGGGCCACCCCTTAAAATTGCAAAGTTGGAAACAAAACAATGGGAGGAACAGCAACGCACGGTGTCTTTCGTAATCATCAAAACTTCAGGTCACCAAAACAAGGGGCATTGATGTTCAGTGATGACAAGGATCCTATCGAATTATAACCCGAAGCAGGGATATACAGCCCTGAAACCTCAGACCGAACCAGCCCTTCAAAGATGCGACCCATTGTCCAACTGGGTCCGATGTGCGATGTCGATGAGAAAATGATTAGCAAAAGTTAAATTATACCGCTTGATTTTTGCAAAGCCCATTTGGACGATTGTTGTGAAAGCATGTTGCCGCATTCTGCGCAGGCTTTCGGGCCATGAGAAACAGATCTTCTTCCACCACAGAAGTGCAATATGTTTGTATCCAGGAGAGGGTTGGAGACAACCGGAGCAGGCACTTTCAAGACAAACTCTTGTACCACTGAACTGTTGGTGACAGGCAGAACTCATCCCAGCTCCCTACTAGTGGTAGACCTACTTTCGTACTCATGATGAATGTGTTCTATCCCATTTGTACCTATTTGTTTGTTTGTTTTTTTGCCATCGGCAGATTGCACCACAGAACTTCTATGTCGCAAGGAGGTCCAGCAGCTCATGGCTGGTTGGTGGGATTTGCTGTTGTGCACATGACGTTTGGCAGCGAATGCGGTTTCCGCTGCTGTTGGCTTTCCGCTGCGATATAAGTTTTTTTCACTGGCCAGGAATGCAGCTGATGTTGATACATATATATATACACATAATGACACAGAACTTGAACTTGCTGTTTTTGTTTTGGTCGGTATCATTGGCGACAATTACCAGAAGGTTAGTGGAGATGGATAGAATGAGAAAATTGTATATTTATCTCACACAGAGCGATTTCACATGGCAGCCCAGGAATGTGTTGGACATGCAGGCCCTGCAGAGGGTTCAGCTGGGGCCTGGTGTTTTCAAACATGTTGCGGTTTTTCCTGTGACGTTTGTGAAGAGTCACCAAGCCGTCCTGCAGGTTGGTTCGGAACATGCAGTGTCATGATGAACATCTCCAACGAGAAGTGGTTGCCAACTACTATGCATCGCTGATTTGACCTCCACCTATGGTTACTTGAAACCACCAAGCACTGGGATTTGACCCAACATGTTGATGTTACCATCAGAAATGTGGATATCACTGCCAACACATGCAGTTTTAGTCCCCCAAATTGATTAAAATTGGGAGTCCACGGGTGGTTTAAGCAAAATCTTATCTTTGAACTGCCCACAGCCTTGGTTTCTGCTCCAACTGAAGCCATGTGGCGTTTGCCCTTGAAGCGTTTGGCACCTCGTTGTCGGCCCAGACCATCGTTGCGCCTTGGATTTCCTGGTTTTTAACAGAAAGTTGAACCTCCTGGCTCCAAGCCCCCTAAGGTGAGCTGAAAGTTTCTGGTTTCATTGAAAAAGAATGGGTATAAACTCTTGATATACCATGAGAAACCCAGAAAACAACAAGGGGATACAGTACCATTTCAAAAAAAATGTAGATGCAGCATATTCTTGGATGGTTTAGGCATGTTTGAAGCGGTTTAAACACAATCCCAATGGAGAATCCCAACTGCTCCGTGGTCACCTAAGGATCAGAAAATATGCAGCACCACAGCCCTCACCCATCACGTTCTCCTTCAAGGTGCCCCTGCTCCTCGGCCGATGAAGTCGATGGTGCAGAAATTTTCTTTGGCCCCAAAAACGGAATCAGACACATATGTTAAAACTGTTAAATCATGTTAAATTGCCACATACAAGCAGGGATTGCTTCGATATTCTATTTGGTGGGGGGACTTCCATGCTGTCCTTCGATCTGAGGGTGCCTGCTGTGCGACATTTCTGTTCTTCGCCTGATGCATCTTTGGCTCATCCGGATGATCCCAAGCCAGTTGTTTTGTTTTGGAACATGAACCCCAACCATGAAAGAGAGTGCTCCATGCTGCTCAAATCAAGCGTTAACCCGTTGATGACTTGGTTTTTTTTGAGGCTTGATATGGCGTGATCTTGAGGGTCGAACCATGTTGAACCCATGGACCACCCGACATGCTACTACACAGCTAAGGTCAAACCTACTGAAGATCTGGAGGTTGAAGAACAAGTGAAGGTTCTGGAGCAGATGATTAGGCCAGGGACATAGAAAATATAGGAAATTAAGTGCTGGGGTCATCCCTCAAACCAGGAAATGAAAAGGAGCTGGGGCATACCCTGGAGAATATTTCAGTTTCATCCATTTACGCATCTTCTACCTAACGGCCACGTAGTGTGGAGGTTTTGCGTCGAGCTGTAGAATAAAAACCTTCTATGACCCAACCACAGAGGCAGCGGAGTTGCCACTCAATACAGAACCTAGCAACGTAATTTAGCATACAGCATCATACAACATCGCACATTGCGCACACACATATATCACATGTATAATATATATATATATACATACACACATATTTGCGCGTACAAAGGAACATGAAGGATATTTGCAAAACGCTGAAAAGACAAGAAATGGCCACTTTGCTTCTTGACCTGGTCCTTGAAGCTGATTTTGGTAATTTTGATGAATCCAATTCCGCTGCAGTTTTGCATTATCAAGTGTTGATTTGAACGAAACTCTGTAAAGCGATAGGACCCCCACAAAACCGATAACTTGCTTTTTTGCAACAGGTGTAAACAATTGATTTTGACAACGGCTCACATGATGAACCAGTGTGCGCTGTTCCCAGATTCTTTTTGTTTAAAATAGTGAAAAAGCAACGACATGCAACGACCATGATTTGCGAGAGATTTCTTCTCACGGTCGCTCAACCAGGCAGGAACTCGCTAAAGGCGTTCCTGGGACCAGAGCTGAAGAAGCTTATGCCATTGCTTTTACTTGCAAGGCGAGGGGACGGCTGAAGCGGCATTTGATCCTTCAGTGGTGAACGGATAACTATGTCGTTGAATAGATACTGGTTTAATATGTGGATAGACACTTGACACTTGTTGTATCTTGTTGTAATTAATATTATTGATGATGATGGCCAACTTTTTGTTATCAAGATTTGTGCATTAGCCTTGGATTCACCCATTTATATATCCCGCATCCAGTTGGATTTGTGCCAGGTTTGTGACCAACGGAGCACCAAAAAGATCTCTAAGCGCCACTTGATCGATCTTCATGGCATATGGTAATCAGCCACAAATTTAACCACTTTCCATCGTTTTCCATCCGGTTCAACAGATTCAACACCTGTGACTCGCAGCTTTTTAGGTGCTTACCATCACGGCGTTGTGGTCATCACATGCCCTCAGTGCAAGTGCCTTGTTTTGCCATCAGGATCGGTACCATGTCGAGTCATCCCCTTGATTTGAGACTTGTAGTGGTTGCTTGTCATTTGAGAGTCCCAAAAACGTCTTCCCAAGGAATCGTCATCTGATTGCAGACCGCTTGGAATGGCCTGCAACTTAGACGCTGCAAAAAAAAACACATAGCTTTCCAGTGCTCAAAGATTGCTAGGATCTGGGCACAACTCGGAAATCATCATGACCAAAAATCCATGAAAATAGATGGAGAACTTGGTGCGGCTACGATAATCCCATGAATTAGCGAGTGAAGGGTTTTTTTTCCGAAGAGATTTCTCAAATGTGTCGGAAAATGTCGGAACATAGCCACCTTGGTTTGAGACTCGTTTGAATCGGACATCAGATGTGGATGATGTGGATGGATATCTGGAGAAACCGATCAAGGCGTTGCAGCTCAGGTTTCAAGATGGCGGGACAGACATTGAACAGATGATGAAGGAGAAGGGAGAAGAGGTCGTGCCCTGGTTGAAAGGATCTACCTTCGCCCCGCACTTTTACATGCACTTGTGAACTTTTGTGAGCTTATAATCCACCGAAATGAGGAGACACAAAGCAAAAACGGGTCTCAACATGTCTTAAACATGTTTAAACCAGTTCAGCAGTTTTAAAGCGACATGACTTGTGAGAATTGCAAAGACTTGCGCATACTTGCGCTAATGTCTCGTTGCTCCATATGAGGTAAGCGACAAAATTAGCGGAAGACTAAAGTAGGGAGAGGACTTGGGATGTTCAAATTTGTGTGAAAACCTTTACAACCGATAGGGGAACACCCACATTATCGCCATGTCCATTGACCTGCAAAAAGGGCGCCCCGATTGTGCCCCATCCCAAGGTGAAGCTCGTCAAGTGCTCCCGGGCCCACTGGGGAAAGTTGGGTTGCATGACTTGGAACGCTACAATCACGTCGTACTTGTACAATCACCAAATGTTTGAATAATTACGTGTTGATTTATATTCTCAACGGAAGTTTAGTTAGCAAACTTCCGAGTTGCGGACGAATGGTCATGGTCAGTCTTCACAACCATCATGTCAACCCCATCATGTCAACCACATCATCATGTCAACCGCATCCATCAATCCATTCAACCATTCTATTCCTGCTGGAGCATCGCCAGGTATCGCCTGAACTGTCCAGAGGAAGATGCGCAGAAGGCTTTGGAGGAGCTTGTGCACGTGGAAGCTGCTGAGGCCAGGTGTCCATTGCATCCTCATTTCAGATAGCCAAGCAGTCACTGGGGATGCTGCACTCTTTTGCAGCGAATTTTGCAAGTCGAAAACATGTTTAAGTCACATTTGGAAACCAAATTCTTCAGGTTAGACATGAATTTGGAAGGATTGATGCCACGGGTGTTCGAGCTTGCGCCAGGCTCCACCACCCATCAAAATTGAGTAGGGCTTTGCAGGAGGGGGCTCGCTTGACACGAGGAACATGCGTGTAGCATATGGTAAAGGTTCCACGGCATTGGGTGCTGATATGCCCAGCATATCCAAATATTTGCTAAATGAAGTTTGGATGATCATGCGCCATGGCCTTTTGATATCTTTTGATCATATGGACATGTGTGAACAACCTTCCAGAGATTGACGTGTAATCAGAATTTGCAGCATTTGCCGGTGTCAGGACGGGATCTGAGGATCATGAACAAGATGAACAAGTGGATCTCACGAACAGCGTGGGATGAACGTCCCTAGCTACCAGCTATTTTCATCTATTTTCGTGTGACCAGGGTGCCTGGGTGAACTGACCCATCTCACACCCAACCTGAGTCCAAGATGGTCCAAGGGGGCCAGAGGCGTACAGCCACCAGACTGGTGGGAAAAAAGCCAGCGCAGCGGCAAAGTTGATGTTGAACTGTTGGCTATGATCATTCAGCTGGTTGATTTGTTGCAGTCCATGTCGTTTAGTCGTTTATTGTCGATCTATCTATGTTTCCTTGTTCCTCCATGTTTTTTTTTGAGAATGCTGAGAGCAGAGGCACTTTTCCAACATAGATGGGATGATTTTGATGAGGTCCCCGAATTGGTTGTCGGAAAGTTCATTGGAAGGCCACAATTCTTATATAGAACTATGTATAGTTACCATTGTGGAAACCCATGGGTTTCCTGCAGATGTTCCCTTAAACCAATCCTTGTCTGTATGACTTTTCGGGCTTTGTTCACAGGCCTTCATCGGATTCGTGTGCTTCTTCGGTGTGGCCTTGCCATTGATTTGTTTGGTGACCGCCCTGCTGCAGCTTGGCAGCTGATGTTTGGAGAGTACCTATGCAGCAACAAGCTGCTAAAATGTCACCACCATTAACCACCCAAAAAGATAGACAAGTATGGAAAAGTATGGAAAAGTAGGATATGCTACCAAAACCAAAATAATTAACCGAATACGGTTCTATCTGTTTTGGGGTTGCTATGGATTTTGTGCTGAGGCACTACAACAAATACGAAAGGCAGGGTGACGGTGACATGGTTGATTCCGCGTGCATGCCCCAAAATGAAGAAGAGGTTAAGGAATGTTAAGGACTGTATTATACAGTATGCGTTGCAAAGGATTCCTGTGCAACTTTGGTGTCATGGCAAGTAGCAAGTGGTAAACCATGGTAAGCCCAACAATTAGTCAATATTGAATCAATATCATAAACCATCCCCCAATTCACTATAAATTCACTATAATTTCACTACAAATTCACTATAACATTACATAAATGGGTGGCAACTTACCCTTTAAACTGGAGGTTTCTTATTGGGTTTCCATGGCTTGCCGAGCGTCATGCCTGGCAGCCTGGAACAGGTGCAAACACCATGTCCGACAGCTTCGTTTAGAGTATCAGCCACTTGGACTTCGCTGACACCACGGCAGCAAAACTGTGGAAACAATGAACAAATGCGCCCATATGGGCCCCAAAAACATCCAAAAACGATGTTTTGAATCCAATTGTTCGATTTTTTCCCAGACCCCAATTTCCCAGACCCCAAAAACATTGCCACTTTTCTCGCAAAAAAATGTTTCTTCAGTTCATGTTCTTAGGGTTGCTATGTGAATGTTCAGGCGTGAGCAGTTGGAGCGGGAGTTGGCGGCAGAGGCAACTGAGACATTGCCATAGATTGCCAGCAAACATTCTGTGTGCACCGTGTTTTGCCACACGCATCACACAGATTTCCACGAACACGTCAGATGTTGGGCCCGGATTTTCGGCAGAAGCAGGAACATTCATATATGGGAAAGCAGCAAATGAAGGGACATGTCCTACCGCCAAAGCTGCGTGCAAGCGAGAAGGTCCTTGCTTTGTTGGCGCGTTTGTACTGGCATTTGCGTTTGATGTGTTTTTTAGGAGTGTATCCCATGATATCCCAGTCCCATGACTATATCTAATAAGTCTATATAAGTCTTGTTTCACTTCTCACCGGCAAACAGTTCTGAAACAGCTCCGGCCTGATTTTGTGGCTGACTCAGGAGGAAGTGGAGACGGGCTTGCCCCGGCAGCGGAGTGGTACCGTGGATTGGAATTTAGCACTTCCAGTACTGAACGTTCAGGTTATCCAAGTTTTGCTACTTGGGGTTGGATCAGAACATATTGACTAATGGGGATTACTGTAATGGGCATTTAACATGATTCAACCACCAAAACGGGGATGTGATGGGATGTATACCTAAAGATACCATTGTTTGGGGGGATAAACATTCATTTGCCAGCTATTTTGGGTTCACAAGGCACTGCGGGGTTTGACTCATACGGTATGAGATTGCTATGGGAGTGATGCAAAGCCTGATTTCAAGGGTCATTGGTGCTTGGAATGCTAGACTGGGAAGGAAATCGACGGATGAAAATGTGATTGATTCAACAAAAGCCTTGTGTGGGTTTGTATATTTGTGTGTTTGTATTGGGTGCACCAGCCGAGGCAGTTTGTCAGGCAATTTGTCCGGCAACTTGTCCGGCAATTTGTCCGCGAGCAGCAGGGACGCAGGCTGGGACAGCTCTGGAAACGCTGCAACTTCCATAAGTTGGAAGGTAGTAAACGCAGCAATCAAAATATATCAAAATATACCACGAGTATCCACGAGTTGGAGTACTACATATATATATATAAGGTACTAAAGACAGATAAAAAAGGATAAAAAAGGTACAGATATATAAGATTGTTAAGTAGCCGCGATGTGACTCAATGGATGTTTCTTAAACTGGGGGCACCCCCCCAATCATCCAAAATTAGATCATTTTGGCATTGAAACCCATGGTTTTGGTAATGTTCCATTTCAAGAAAACACCCCAAAACATGTGGCAAATCCAATAATCCGAACTACGGTGGCTGGTGTTCTCCCCATCCGCTGCTTGTTTTTCTTCCAGGTGTGGTGACACCCAGCCGGGCAGCACCCGAAACGAACTATCAGGTTCTTTCGGGCGAGCTACTCGACTGATGAATCTCCAGGATGCAGTCACCAAGCGATGGGACAATATGACGTATATTTAGAATTATTTAGATATAGTAGGTTAAATTGACAAATAATTGCTAAATCAAGTTAAATCACATTTCAATTTATTTCACATGTACTGGATGAACATGAATATCGCTTCGAAATCCCCCAGAAGATGGCACCAAGGCCCCGGGCTTCCACCAGCTCAGTCACTTGGCCGATTGAACAGCCACTGGAACCACTGCAGGTCAGAGATGTTCACGGAGATTTTTCTGTCATGGTGTCATCCTTTTTTTCTGGGATCATGTTCCAATGTTCACTGATTGCGTTCATTGGCGGTTCTTGATTTCGTGTGTCCCACTGCTTGCGGTGGGATGCCATGGGCCCCAGGCTTTCCTGAGACCGTCGTGATGACTGAGCGGAACACTTCGGTGGGATCATCGCCGACCAGTTACCAAGAAGCCAAGACACAAGGAGGGAGGCAATTGAGGTTGCTGTTTTTTGTTGCCAGGGCGCAAGTCAGTGGAGATTTGTTGAATTATGTTGGATTTGTCGATTTTTTGAGACAAAAAAAAAACAGCAGAAAATAGGATAAACATGGATAAACAAAGGGGACGTGAAAGAAAATCATCAAGACCTTAACAAGAAATGTCCACTGGGATCCCACGATCTTCCGGTAGGATCTCGGCACTTGCAATGTACAGAAGTGGTTGGAAGCCTCAAGGCTTTCAATATATATATATATATAACTATATATATATTATATATATATATATTATTGTTATTATTATATTATATTATATTATATTATTACATATGTATACATAATTGACCTCAAAGCTGATGGTTGTTTGATGGTTCAACCTGATAGAATATGTTCATGTTTGCTACTTAACATAGCCATTTGATACCATCTGATGTCACCAAGCCTTGAGGATTAAGCCCGGCAAGTGCGAGTGCCACTTGCAGATGTTTCACCACAGTCTCCATCAACTTCTCCTTTGTGAGCAGGTTGCTCTGGATTCATTCTCGAGTCAAAATGGATCATCATGGACTAGGCTGCTAGGTTCACCTATGGCTACCTCCTGATGAAGCGCGCATGATTTTTGAATATGTTTGAGCAGGAAGGCTTGATGCTAACAGATGGTGCTAGGGCTACTGATGCATGTTGCAACCTTTCGGTTTTATGAACCGCTTTGGTTCTGCCAGCTTGCAGCAAGCCAGCACACAGATCCACGGCAACGATTTGGGTTTGAAAACCGAGACTATGACTATTCCAATGGATTGCAACCTCGTTTCTTTCATTCAAATAGGACAATGGTGGTAGCTCGTAGCCTATTTTTTGAAGCCATTTCCTTCCAGCTGTGAGGTAGTGAAGAGGTGATCGGACCTCTTATGGCAAATTTCGAGAGTCCATTTGCCCAGGCCTCAATTCACCGACGTCAGAATTTTGTGATTGGCCATGGTGGAAGCATGTGTCGTTTGGCGGTGTCTTTGAATTCTGTGTTTGATTTATTTATGTTCAGGATCTGAGGTCAGTTCATACTTGGGGGATGGGTTGAAACAAGTTGAAACCGTTCAATTATGCTTATTTGATATTATTTGATCCTATTTGATACTATTTGATATTATTTGATATCATTATGATAGAATTTGTATTTCAATTCAACTAAATTGATTTATTCACTTACACATATTTACACCACATTTAACCACATGCTCCCTTGTTTTCAGTGTTCGCCGAAAGCCATGACGCTAAGGTCTCTGCACAGGGTACGGATACAGCTACAGGCGGTCCTTCCTAGCAGTGGGTAAGTCAGACTCCTGTTGTTCCGTTAGGTTGGCAGAAGAACTGGAAGAAAAATGATGAGTTTGTAGGGCTCAAGGATTTCAACTTTACGGACTGTCTTCCAGTGTGTTTCAATAACAATCGAGCCATGCATGTGTACTATATAGTTATTTAATGCTATTTATGTCATGCAGGTGTTTATATAATGTTGTTTCCTGATTTCATTTATTTCATCTCATTTAAATTGCAGTAGCTCCTCGGCATGGCCATGTTGTTCCAGTGCTCCCTCTCCAGGCTACAACATGGCAGCCACTGCCTGGCTTGGAACTTGGGAGCTGTGAAACAGATCACCAGCTGTTGCCACGTCGCTGGAGGGTAGATGACCTTTGCAGTTGATACAGTCGTGCAACCGGCGTGTTTGATGTGCCCAAGGCCAGATTTCTCAGGCAGGGCTGCAGAGTCGGACAGGGTCAGACAGATTCTGAGGTATGTCCAAACTTTCTGAATAGATGTTGCGAAAGAGTAGCCTTGTGGAACATTCAAGATATCCAGATGCATTTTTCTTCAAGTCCGTCCGTTCCGTGATCTTCAAGAAACCTTGGGTGACGCCCGCTCCAGGCTCTTCCCAACTGCAATTCGCTCAGATGTTGGGGCCCGGCATCTCAGACATTTGTACCTCCCAGCCGGCCATACTTCTATAGGTCTATAGGTCATTTTGAATCTAATTATACTGAACTAGGTACAACATGTTCCCCGAGGACTGCGAGCATGGCTACAAAAGGGTATGTCTTCTGATGTCTTCTGCCTCGGTAGACGGAAAGTAAGATCTCTCCAGCTTGATTCCAAGGATGCCTCAGCAGTCTGGTGGGTTTGGAGCCTCAGGGTCATGCAGGCTGAAACTCAAGGAGCCCTCCACTATTAGTCATTATGCATGAGCTGCAAGATGCTGCCATAATATATCATAAAATGCCATACCATAAGGATCCATAAGGTCCCATAGTCAGCCAATATCACAATTTGTTATTCGCGTCATGCTTATATGATCTTATATGTTTAGATTGTCGTTTTATGTTGTTTTTAAGTATACACCAATGTTCCATCCCTCATGAACTCTGATGGGATGGCCGAGCATGCTGAGGTGGTATCAGAACCAGGGCTTTGCCGATGTGTCCCGCAGCCGGGGATGGGGCAAGTGGACTGGAAACCCCGGGACGGGGTTGATGACAGTTGATAACCAAAACCTGAGAGTCCCAGATGGTCCCAGATGGTCCTGGCAGGTGGTTCCCATCCCAGTCTGGCTTTACAGATGCCAGCATGTCGCTTGGCTTGGCAAGGCTGTTTTGTGGGTCAGGTCTGGAAAAGGGAGGCCAGGGTCTCCCAGGTGCTGTGAAACCTAGAAGCTTTGCACTGAACATTTTTTTGCTTAAGCTTATGAAGGGAAGAATGGGAGTGCCTCGAACATAGATGCTCTTCACAGAAACCCATGAAGTGTATGCATGCTTCGCGTGTGTTTGTCTTTGTCTTGGTGAAGATGTTGATTGATCTCAAGCCGCTCGAACCGGTCTGCAACGGAACCCGATGAACCGAACAGCGTCACAGTCGACCTAACCAGACATGATGGGTTGCAATTGCAATAGGGGAACTTCAGCTAAACATGTGTTTCATTGCGTTTCCAAGTCATCAGATTCAGATTGATGATTTATCATTAGTTGTCATGACTTGCCCCTGACTTGCCCATATGTCCTAGCCGAGAGAGATGCAGCTGCGTCCGTTCCTATCTCATACCTTGCATGGCATGAACAGTTGCATCCCACTTACTAAGTGGCAACAAAGATGAAGTACAGTAAGTGAACCTATAGTTCTGTTTGGAATATGCCCAGTTGTGTATGACGAGTGTATCGTTTCCAAACTACTCACTAGCTGGGACACATCCAAGTACTATATCTTGCATACCAGGATTGCCGCACTCAATGCGAAGCTCCAAACGTTTTGATCTCAGAGAGATCAACTGATAGCAATGATGATAGTATCACCATGGATTATCAAGACAAAACAGATGTGTATCCTCCATGTTCTCCCAGACTTTGTGCAAAGTCAGGAACAGACCAACAAAAGCAACCCAAAAAAATGATCAAACAAGAAGAATTGGTTGAAGGGAAATGTTGCAGGGTTTACTCTATAATTTCACCGGTAAAGCTATGGTTTCCTAGCCAGTTGTCCCTTGGATTTTCCACACCCAGGTCACCGGAACTTTGGATGCAGCAGCTCATGGCTTGGGCTCCCATTTATGGAACATGTCGGGCATGTTGGGAAAGGTTTCCTAAAACAGGGCTACCCCGGGTCATCATTTATTGGGATCCATGAAATAAATAAACCATCCAGCATTTTTAGGACCACCCCCTTTGATGTAATATGGACTTTGGGGCTTACCCCCATTCAATCAGAGTCAACATGAGTCAACATGAGTCAACATGAGTCAACATGAGTCAACCCATGTATTGTGATGATAGTTGCAATCACTATTTAATATATTTGGGTTCATTCGTCACCATAAAGCATCAATGATGTTTGGGCCAAAGCATATGCCCCCAAAACATCTTCTTTCAGGCTTGTACAACGATTGAATTCCGGCAGATGATATATGCATACCTACAGTGTACATAGTGCATATAATTGTATATATACATAGATATATATATACATATATATATATACATATATATATATACATATATATATATATACATATATATATATACATATGTGTTCCGTAGCCATTTTGGCTCAAGGCAGTGAAGTCTGGCTCAGACTTGGACAGCATCTGTGCCATACTTAGAAACCAAGGAGGCTCCAATGGTTGCCGCATTGCTGCTGCTGCAGCTACTCGCAGGAGTCGTCGGAGATCTTCAAATGAATGCAACAAGAGTGAAAGCATTGCAAAACTTTGTGGCGAAACAAAAAATGAAAGGGGTAGATGACGCCCAGCTCGTGCAGTACTATGATTGTGGCATGTGCCAGGGGGTGCTAGCACACATGTGCTCTGCGACGGATACATGTAATGCATGTGATCCTACGAACCCGTTCTGGAATATGATTTTTGGTCAACAACGCGCACCTGTTGTAGTCAACATCCAAGGACCACTTGTTGATTGTGGCGGTTGTAGTTGCTGCAACAATATCGATTGCGTTGGGGATGGCGAATCAGTATCTTCTTCTTCATCGGGTTTGTCACCACAGTCGACCTGTTCTTCAGTTTCGCCAAAAACAGTTCGGTGCGGTAGCTGTCAGTCTGTTCCCAATGATAATAATTCGCTGCAGGCGTGCATCAATGGGAGTTGTCCCGGGACTTTCGCTCACCTAGATCCAAGAACTGTTTCGGATCCAGACTGCCCCCCACCCTACACAGACTGCGGGGAGTGCCAGTGTGTCCCCCAAGAATTTTGTAACACTCCATACTGCCCAGAAACGACGAAAGTGATCAAGTCTTCGTTTCCTAAAGCAGCCACAGTCGTGCAAGCTGCACGCGGCATGGGTTACTGGGATTGTGGCGTGTGCATGGGGGTGCCTGATAAATTTTGCGATGACAATGTGAAAGGCAATCTAGCATTCTGGTGCAACCCCGAATACTGGTCGTCTAATGGCAACAACTTTGCATATGGCTACCGGTCTTCGCAGGTGGATGGTTGCGAAGAGGGCTTGGTTGATTGTGGCGCGTGCTTGTGCGTTCCCCTACAATATTGTGCCGGGACGAATGCCATAGGGGTTTGTGGAGGTAGTTTTATAGGCAGTGGACTTGCTGCGGTGCAAGTCGGCAGTTGCACAGTCCAGCCCAATACTGAACTTGCGGACAGCCATTACCCTGGACTTGGTGTTTGGTTTATGCTTTCGGGCGCCTATTTCTTCTTTGCCCTCTTTGTCAGCTTGCTTTCCCTCAAGGACTTCTTTGTGATTGACTTGTTTGGCCTCTCTGTGTACCAGAACGGCGACTGCGAACCAGAGATGCAACTTCAGGAGGAAACGGGCTGCCGCCCGGCGCGATTGGTATCTCCATCGTCGAGGCATTGCACCCCTTGGACCTTTGAGGTTGAGGAACATCATACACATCCTTGGAAGTCATCATTCCAAAGACTCGAGCTTCCTTTGTCGTGTTGCGGCAGCAATGACAACGATGAATCGTGCTCCATGGAAATGCCGCATTTGTCGGCAATTGAGGAAGAGCAGTGCAATGTACTGTTCTGTATGCCAGCAGCCATGGCAAAACGTGATCGACCAGTCCTATGTGCATGGCTCGAAGCAGCCAGCACAGACGGACCAAGGCCAGTATCAGCAGTCACCATGGCAGCAGCATCAACAACAAGACTGGCAAGCACACTGGCAGTCGACATCTTCGAGAGGAAGAACACCTTCTCCGAGGCAAAGACAACGGCCAAAGAGTGTCAAGGGCAACAAGACCCCCAAACAGGATCAACCGAAGCAGATGCAGGCTCCGCCTATGATGATGCCGGCTGTTCCTATGGGGCAGGTTCCACAGATGCCCATCATGTTCCCTCAACAGGCAATGCAGTACCCTATATATGCAAGGGACAATGCCTCCATTGCCCCCGCCAGAGGCAGCATGGCAACCGCCTGCGAATCCCAATTTGGCGAAAATGCCTGCTCCAGTTCCTGCTGCGCTACATCCGATGGCTATGCCTTTTACCCCTACGATGCCAACTATGCCAGCACCGCCTATGCCAAAGCTGCCGGCGACATCGATGACATCAAGCTCCGACACCGACGCCGAGGTCAGAGGACTGATGACCATGATGAGGGGAAGGCAAGCGGAACTTCCGGAAGACATGCAGAAGAAGGTTCAGAAAGTCCTGACAAAATTTGGGCAGCAAACCTCCACAGATTTGCATGCAGCGGTTACAGCGTTGGACACTGCGAGACAGAACTACGACGAGGCGGTTCTCGCCCGAAGTCAACACCATAGTATGTGGAAGAAGTTTTTGTCAGATGCAGTGCAACTTTGGCAAACATACGCTCAGCAATTCATGGAACAGGAGAAGAAACTCCAAGAACAAGTGAGTACTCACAAAGACTCGCTGCTCTCGGCCAAGAGGGACCTGGAAAACTCCAAGCTGGCCAAGTTGGACTCTGGGGCTGTTCAGCACATCACCTCGGACGAGGAAGCAGAGGATCAGGACAATTCAAGTGCTACACAGGCTGCGACCAAAATCACAGAAACGATGGAGGGATTGGCACAGTCTCTGCAGTCTCTACATCGAGAAGCAGAAGTGTTGGTTGCAGAGGAAGCCCATGTAGCCAAACGACCAAGAACTACACCAAAAATCGAAGATCTCGAAATGTCAGATGGCCATTCTGGGCCACATTTTGGCAAGGCTGGTTGAGTGTGACTTCAAAGTACGCCAACCTGAAGCCATTGCCGAGCTTCGATCCTCAAATTTCTGGCGAGATCACAGTTTTGAAATGGTCCCACAGCATCATTGAAGAGCACAACTTTCTCAACGAATGGGAGGCGATTGAGAAGGCCCGCTCTCTGTCGCTGGACATTGAGACCTACAATGTTGTCTTCTATGACAATGAGGAGACCCGCAAGTTCCACACCATTGCAACAAGTACCGTATCACCGCACAAGAGCTTGGGCTTTGCTCCTGATGTCGATGTTCTGATCGGGCTTGAGGACGAATTAGTCATGTACCATGCTGTAGTTCCAGAAATCAGCCTTGGACATGGACTCATGCCCTGGAGGGCAGGTTTGCTACGTGGTGGAGAATATCAACACCAACAATACACAACGAATGAACAGGCTGAAGCTCCTTATGACACCAGGCATTGGCAATGCACTGCACATCCCCTTGATGAGGCAGCTCCACATCGACCTCTTGCGGAATGTGAGCAAGGAAGCACGACAGCAATAGCGACTTTTGACGAGGAGATTGTGGTCCACATGGGGTTGGGTTGGCGGATGACTCTCTCTTCACCCAGGCCTCCATCAGTCCTTCAAAGCTCTCTTCATGGTCGGGAAAACCATGGACTGTTCGAGCATCGTCAGTTCCAGATGACACGCGAGAGACTGAGGACTCTGACCACATTCACCTCATGGCTCGTAGGCCGCTGCGACATGCTCCTTCAGATGAAGGTAGATCATCGGAGACTGCCACTTCCTCTTCGACGTCCTCTTCCAGCACACGGAGATTGAGCTCTTCGTGGCGCCAAACAGTGCTGATGCTTTTGGATGGTCGCATGCTGCCGGCTAGACTCCCGTGGCATGATGGTAATGAGCTGGCTGAGCAAATCGCACAGACCGTTGGTGTTGAGGTTTCAGAGCTCTTAGGAATACATCATGTTTCCAATAGACCCCAAGACCTGATCCAACAAGAACTGCAATGCTTGCTCCTTCAAGTGAGAGATGAAAATAGGCCATCCTCTTTTGTCCGCATGATCCTTGTAGATCTTGAGATTTATGAGACGAATGAAGTTTTGCCGGGAGCTTTCCGCCGGTTCTCAAAGTGGCTTCCCTTGACCTTGAATCGAGTCTCAGCTTTCAGGCTTTTAGAGCTGGAATCACTCCTCCATGCACACCGAGAGAACAGCCGTCTCTGGCACAACAATATTCTGATTCCAGACGGACAAGTGTCTCCCATGCATTTGGCAGATGGTGATTTCTTGAAAGTAATCATAGGACATCATGAGGCTTTCTCTGAGTGCGAATCCGAGGGCTCATCCTTTGAGATTGAAGATAGCAGAACTGAGCCCGATTTTGTCAGTAGCTTTCAATCTCTACAATACCGACCCCCAAGCAAGCACAGTCCTGCCGATGTTGATCCGCTGTCTTTGAAGGCCGTGTGTATCTCCGGCGACTGTAGATCCCATCCTTATCAGCAGAGTGTCAATAGTATGAATGATCCTCCCAACTCCTCCACGGGCGCGGACAATAGCCCTGCCTCTGCACAGTCAGGCAGGCCTCCCAGTGCTGACAGTCCAACTTGGCATCATGAAATCTGGGACATACTTTGTACCGCAGGTGCCACGGAAATGGAAGAGGAAGGACCCATCATCTACGTGAACTCTTACTTTATCTCACATTTGTATACGCCACGCAATGAGGTATTGCGGCCCTTGCGTTTTGACGCTGAGCATGAATCATGGGATGCAAGTGTGAGGTTCATGTGGGAAGATTTTGTAGATCAGAGGGCTCCTTTTGACATCTTTGTAGTGCACCCAGACCCACCGAACACGATCTATGAGGGTGCGGTTGCAACTGTCCTGGTGGTTCAACATCCTCTCCCGCGCAAAGCTGCGATTGTCGTGACAGCGGTGCCCGACACTCATGATGTCAGACACAGGAAAGCGGTTGCTCTATCAGTAGACCCTCTTGTGCCACAGACACGACTCATAAATGCAGCCGATGTCCAAGACTTATGCAATAGGCCTGGATGTGTCATTTGGATTGGAGATAGAGAAGTGCAGGCAGGGACTGACATCCGCATGCATGACGGCCTTGGCATCCGGATCAGTCTTCCTGCTGATCGCCTTGATCTCACACAGCGCAGCACTGACCTCATCGGAGTGCAACAACAGCGAGAGGCAGCAGCCGTTCCCAATGCGAATGAGGACAACACAGACGAAGTTCTGTTGCTGTCAACACAGACCATGCATTTGCAGCAGGCGCTGAGACGTACCCTGCGTCTGCTGGCTGATGATCAGAAGCATGACTGTCGACTTGAAGTCTCATTGTCGGACCAACGCATTGTGCAGACAACAATTGAGGAAGATGGACGTCACCTTGATGGACTTCAGGAAGCATGGTTCCAAGCCTCTCCCGTTTTTGCTGCATCCGCCGATGAAGCTGCAGTCACCTTCACAACATGGTTCCTACATGGCGAATTTTGGACCAGATGTGAAAGCCCAAGACTTCTGACACTTTTTCCTCAAAGGTTTGAATGGGACCGGCAAATACGTACGCTCTGGAGAGACAGGATCCTTCCAGGACGGCATTTTGAAGTCTGTGTAGTGCATCCGGAAAGTGAACAGACATCTCCAAGACAGGTGCTCGTTTATCAAGATCTTGGACATGATGAACGAGGGATTTTAGTCAGTTCCTTTCTTCATGGTGGCATTTCACGCAGACACAGTCAAAGTGCGTTTGTGACACCACGCCAAATTGCCTTCAATGATTTGATCCGACTTGCAAATTTCCAACGGGAATGCTTTGATCGTAGCTATCTTTGTGTAGGCTTTTTTGGCAGAGAACCTCTGGAAGAAACACGTTCTCTACTCCCACAACATGGAGCACACTTTGAGGTGCACATTGTCGATTGGGATCTGGTACCATCGTCCTCGCAGCAAAATTCTGCAGACTCTGAAGTCTCCTCTTTCATGCATGTGCAAAGCAACTGGCCCACAAGAGCTCCGACAGTTTGTGGAGTAAGTTTACCGGAACAGCCGCATGAAAGTACGCCCTTTCAATTTCAGGCCAATGCACCTGTTTTCATACCATACCAGGCATACCATGGGACTTGCACACGCATGATGAATTCGTTCAAGACCTCTTTGAGGCCTGGAACCAGGTTGCAGTTGCGAGTGATGGAGAGGAAAGATCCTGTAGGATACTGACATGGTTTGTCGACCATCAATGGCCGCATCCACATGGCTACGCACCGCGGTAAGTGAGACTTGGCCCAGGTCTGCAAGACTGGCGCATGCAGATTTGGAGCGCATGGCAAGAATACATCGTTCTTGGGCAAGAACTTGAATACCAACTTGTCACACCGATGCCTCACACATTTGATAGAAGAATAGCCGCGCATGTCATTGTTATCCAACGACCCATTGAGACCTGGGTCACCAGCATTGTAACTCTTTTTGACGAGAGAGCTCTGCAGTCTGTTGTTTCCCAGCTTGCCATCACGACACATGAGCACATTTTACTGGACAACCTTGCCAGAGTCTTTGGAATCTTTGATTCGTGCTTTGGCGCGACACCGGCCTTTTCCTGTCTAGCATGGTACAAAGATTTGTGTATGAGACCTGGTGCACCCATCCCAGGCAGAAGCGGCATGGGCATTAACATCCTCTTGAGAAACCGAGTTCCTGCAGTCTCACCGACTCCTGAAGACAGTGAAGCACACAGTCTTCTTTCCACATTTGTGAAAAGTCAGCAGCCAGATTCAGCGAAACATTCTCCTGTGTGCAATAAGTGTGAGAACATCAAATGCAGGCTTCCTGAGAATCCCACCCCTGGAGGGTCGGACGAGACCGGAGATGCTGCCCCACATTTGACGCCTGTAGCCATCCCAAACTTTGCAGCTGCACCGGTACCAATTCCGGACTATGTCTTTGAGATGTTGGCAGATCTGAGAGCGAATATGATTCGCACTGATGACGCCCAGCCCGGTTTTGTTGTGAGAGTTTGGTATCTACATCACATGCACCGTAGGATGTCCAGAATTGCACGGTATTTGCATCTGTCAGGTCCACCCCACATGTGGCATCCACAAGTCATTGCCTTGTGGTTTGATCGTATTGTCCCATTTGAAGCGATTGCCATGCATGTAGTTAAGCCACGACCGTTTCGATCGACCCATGAGCAGAACCTCGCCTTTGATTTGATTGTGGCACAGGGACTTCATGCACAAAGAGCTGCGGGTTTGATCTCAGTATATCCAGCGCCGGCGGATCCGACGTTCCCACAATTTGCCTCAGCCTTTTCTCTCAGGCCGCATGTGAGTGGAGCGGGACTCATTCACAAGCTTGCGTTCCAGCAAGTATGCCAGGTCCACCGCTGCCAGATCTTCCACAGATGGAACGAGCTTCCACTGACACAGGAACTTGCACATGTAATGGCCGACGGAGATGGCTTTGACGTGCACATTTATAGGAATGTTCCGAATTTGCCAGAGCAACCAGCCGCCGTCATGCCTGAGGAAGTGACGCAACCTGAGCCTGATCTCCCTTTTGGAGAACATCCGGAGACGGACGGCCCTGTGCTTTTGCAACTGCACAGCCTATTATCTAAGGCTGAAGACTTGTCTATAGGTTTCCATGAGACTTCTAGGACTGAATCGCATTCAGCCTTGCCAGAGCACGAGGTCCCGATTCGTGTGATAGGCTTAGGAAATTTGCAAGCACGAGTGCCGTCTTTTGTCGCAATTGCAAGTCCATTAACCGCTGAACAGGTCCATCAGGAGATATCCAGCTTCGGGCACTCATGCAATGTTGTTCTCTCATCAAACAACACTTTGGCTGTTTGTGTCCCGGAACCTTGGCCTTTTGAGGAGGGCAAATTGATGTTGATGTTCACTGATATGCAACAAGATTTCCCTGATGACCATTCAACTTTTCTGACTCTGATTGACCAGGCAGACATGTCAGAAGTTCAGCTTATGGCACTTTTGCACAGGTTGGGATATGAAAAAGCCGTCATTCAAGGACGAAGATATGTACATGATGCCTTTTTGGAAGTCTCGTTTCTCCAGGCAGGGGGCTCACCAGAGTCACCACAACCAATTGAGAAACAACAGAAACCTTGGCCTGAGAAACCCAGGGGCGACCGCCAGAAACACCGCCCCATGTGGTTTGCGCAAGGAGCCAAGAAATTGCCTCCATGCCTTTTGGATCTTGGACTCACGGGCGAAGAACTCCAGACTTTGTTTCATAGCAAAACTGATTACCTTTGCAAGATCACTGAGGGATTGCCCATATCTCAGGTGACCAGTGAGGCTATTACGAGCTTGAAGCATCATCAAACCTTTGACCGGCTTGTCATTTATGCAGATGGATCATCGCAATCCAAACATAAACATGTAGCCCCGGCTTTGAATGAAGAACTGGATGTGCCCTATGCATGGAGTTTTGTGGTATTAGGAGAGACTTTCGTAGATTCCTCCACCTCAGAATTAACTCTGCTAGGTTGGCATGCGCACCAAGTCAGGTATGACACACAACACCCTTGGCATATCGGTGCCAACCATGTCGGTTCCACCATTGCGGAAAGAGAAGCGCTCACTTGGGCATTCATTTGGCGTTTGGGCTTTGATAGCTGCCTCCCCACAGTATTCCGTAGTGATTCTCTTTTGACAATTGGCCAGGCCTCCGGCTCTGTAGGTTCAGCGGTTTGTGATCTGTCCTTCCAGACTTTGCGGGGATGTTATCAAATTTTGAAATCTGCACTTGGTGAGGATGTCGAGCTCGACCACGTTTTTGGTCACATGGACGAACCGTGGAATGAAATGACGGATGCATTGGCAAAGCAAGAAGCAATGTCGAGCTTCTTTTTGCCGCGACCACAAATTGACATTCCCAAGTTGCTGCCAAAAATCCCGTTTCTCTGGATGATTTTCAACACAATGCATGGTCTGCCATCCTTTGTAGGCACGGGTTTTGATATCAAGGCACCGACACTTCCGCAAAGAGAACCGCCTGTACCGACGGACCCGCAGGAGTCTCAAGCGATTAAGCAGGTCAAGTACAAGCTCAGTGTTGCAACAGCCAATGTGCAATCACTTGGCACTGCAGAGCAAGGGTTCACGGGCAAGTTGGACTACCTTAGAGAACAGTTTTCTGCCATGCATCTCAATCTCATGGGTGTCCAAGAGTCCCGTGCCTCGGAAGGCATGTCAGTAAAACAAGGAGTATTACGCCTTTGTTCGGGCCATTCTCAAGGCAGATGGGGTGTTGAGCTGTGGGTAAATCTCCTCCAACCTTTTGCGTACATTAAGAAGACGGCACTCTTCTTTCGCAAACAAGACTTTCATGTTGCCTTTCGAGATCCCCGCCGTTTGCTGGTGCACATTTCCAATGCACACTTCCAATCATGGTGCTTTGTAGCGCATGCCCCCCAGAGTGGCATTTCAATGACAGAACGGCAGACATGGTGGGATGCTACAAGAGATCTCTTGCTCAGGTTTTTGCTTGCAGATGAACCACTTTTTTTCTGCCTTGATGCAAATGCTGCGCCCGGCGCACCAGATGGGGTTTCGGTTTTCAAGACTGGTTTCCGTCACTCCAGTGGGACCCAGTTTTTACGTGACTTCCTGGATGCATTTGAGCTTTGTCTCCCCATTACCAGTGACAGCCACAAGGGCACAGCAATAACCTGGACCTCACCAGATGATGGAGAATATACGATTGATTATGTGGCCATTCCTCGAGCCTGGATGGGTGCATGTGATCATTCATGTGTCCTTACGGACTTTGACTTAGCCAATGTCAACCTCGATCACTCTGCAGTTGCGATTGACCTCCAATGGACTCAAGTCGCCTCCGCTCGAATCAAAGCCAAAACAGAGATCCGAGATTTTGAACGCAGTCTCATCAACAAAGACGTTGAACAACGCCTGGGTCAACCAATTCCTTGTTCATGGGATGACGACGTGGAGTCACAAGCCAAGAAGATCACTGAGCATTTTCACAGAAATCTTGCTTTCAGTTTTCCCAAAGCGAAGCACAGCCCAAAGAAGCCATATGTTTCAGAGACTTTGTGGCAACTGAGGGCGCAAAAGATCGCCCTTAGAAAGCAGCTGCGCACTTGCCGAGGTCTATTGCGCAGGGAAGCGTTGGCACGTGTCTTTCTTGCATGGAGAGCTGGCCAGAACCATGAAGAAGTTCTTGTGACCTCTCTTTCAACTTTGGCACTTCGCTACGCGTAGGATGCTTTCATCGCTACATCCAATTTGCCACAGTCTCAGCCAAGTTGCGTCAGGACCTACGGCAAAGCCGTTCACAGAAGTTGCAACAGGTCCTACAACAAATTGATCCTTCAACGCCCGCTTCAAGGATCCAACAATTGCTCAGACCATTCAAAGGACCAAGCAACAAGCTGCGGCAGGGACTTGCTCCACTACCATTGGTGAAAGATGCAAGAGGAGAATTCTGCCGTACAGCAGAAGATGCGCTTGAACGCTGGATCACATTCTTTGGAGACATGGAAGGAGGCTACAGGGCTTCACAGCAAGAACAATGGAAGAGTTGGCGTGACAACCTTGCAGGTTTCTTGCAAAGTGAAATGGTCATTCCAGTCGAGGAAGTGCCCTCACTGTGTGATCTGGAACAAGCATGCAGAGCCTCTGCACCAGGCAAAGCGTCAGGCCTTGACGCGATTCCATCGGAACTCTGCAAATTCTGCCCGCAGGCGGTGGCGCTGCACCTCTACAGTCTCATGTTGAAAACCTGCGCACATGGACAAGAAGCAATTGCCCACAAAGGTGGGATTTTACTCCCGATATGGAAGGGCAAACTTTTAAAAGATCAATGCTCAGCCTTTCGGTCGATCCTCCTCTCATCTTGTTTGGGCAAAGTCATGCACAAAGCGGTTCGCACGAAGCAACTGGATTTGTATCAACAGTTTCTGCATCGCCAACAGTTGGGAGGCAGAAGAGGAGTGCCTGTGACCTTGGGTGGTCACCAAGTTCGAGCATTTCAACGTCTTTGTGCTCAGAATGGCAAACCATCAGCGCTCTTGTTCATCGACTTGCAGGAAGCGTTCTACAGGGTCCTACGACCTCTGGTAGTTGATGGTCCAATTGATGATGCTTCCATTGCTGCGATGGCAGCACGCATTGGCCTGGACAAGGGCTTCATGCATGATCTCCACTGTGCACTGCAGCAACCCAGCGCGCTGGAGGAAGCTGGAATTCCATGCCATCTGCGCAGAGCGATTCGCGCCTTGCACACGGACACCTACTTCAAACTGCCCACACAGGGAGATCAGGTTGTCACGCAGATTGGCACCAGGCCAGGTGACTCGTTTGCCGATGTAATCTTTGGCTATCTCATGGCCAAAGTACTTACAAAGTTTCAGCATGCGATGGAGGCACAAGGACTCCTCCTGCATTTGCCTGCCGCCGACACCTTGAGTTTCGAGGAGACTCCTCTCCCGGACACGATCCCATTTGTAGGACCGTGCTGGATGGATGACCTATGTGTATGTTTGACGGCAGACACAAACATTGCACTCCAGTCCGCCTTGGGTGTAGCCACCGGACAGATCCTCGATATTTTCAAGAGTTATGCCATGACACCAAATTTGCAGCCGGGAAAAACGGCGGTGATCATTTCCCCGCGTGGTCCTGGCACCAATAAGTGGAAGAAACGCATCTTTGGGCCCCTGGCTGATGGAAATTTCTTGAGTCTTGGTGAACACCACCCATACAAGGTCCCGGTTGTCACTGAGTATACGCACTTGGGCGGCAAGGTGCACTTCTCAACCAAACTTCGGAGAGAAATCAAAACTCGGCTCGGGCAAGCCCATCAGGAATTCAACCGCCACAGGAAGTTGCTCTATCACAACAAACATTTCCAGATGGATAAGAAAAAAGAGCTTTTCCAAAGTCTCATCCTTAGTCGTCTCCTTTTTGGTGCGGAGACCTGGACATTTCCAGACCAGAGGACAAAGGAATATTTGCATGGAAGCATCATGAGCCTTCTCAAGCGACTCCTGCATTGCCCTGGTCATTGTCCGATCTCAGATGAAGAAATCTTGTTCCGCACCAATATGCCATCGCCAACCACCCTCTTGCGCCTTCGTAGGCTGAGATACTTAGGATCACTGCTGGCAGTTGGAGACACAGCAAGCTGGGGACTGATCAACCAAGATAAAGATTGGTTAGCATTGGTCAGAGACAACTTTAGATGGATGTGGCATCAACTACACCACTGCTGCAGTCTTGGGGACCCTTCTACCCATCTGCCGAGATGGCTTGAAGTCATCCAATATCATCGAGGATACTGGAAAAGACTTATCAGACGTGCCACTGAACACTCTATAGGAGTGCAGGATCGCGAATTCCTTGTTGCCTCGACACATCTGCGCTTTTTGGAGGGCCTAGCTGCAGGACAGTTTGTGACCCCACCAGCCCCACCGGATCAATGGCAAGATCGACTTGGTCCACAAGCATACGGTTGCATGCAGTGTGGCCGAGCCTGCAGATCCTTGGGAGGAGAAGGCGCACATATGTACAGAGCACATGGAGAAGTGAACCCAGTCAGACAACTCATGGCCAGCACGCAGTGCGCTGCTTGTCTGACCGAATATTTTACCATGGGCAAGCTCAAGATGCATCTTAGACGATCATCTGCCTGCCGTGTCACTCTGTTGGGAAGAGGCCACAGAGAAATTGTCCAGCCGGGTTTGGGCTCGAATGAGGACACAGAGCGACTTTTGCAATGGGACAACAAGGTCCCGCCGTTAACTGCATCAGGGCCACACCTTCCAGCTGTCCAAGGGAGAGACTTTGATGTGGAACATCAGGCACTCTATGAGGCGCTCATCCTGGGTATCATGGACATCGACACGGCATCCTACGAAGCCTTCGCCCGACAATGTATCCAAGAACAATCGATCTCTTGGACGAAGTGTCGACTGACGCTGCAAGAAGCCTTGCGACAAATTGCAGAGGGGTTTTTAGATGTAGAGACCAATCATCTTCAGACGTGCACAGCCATCTTCGCCGCCTTGCCACTGCGGAAGCTTGGCCTTTCCTCGAGCATGTACCAAGTGGATCATATCCTACGGTGCCGTCGCTTGATGAGACTGCCAAGAAGATTGAGGACACCCAAATTCTTCTGGACAGACAGGCGGTTCCCCGACCAGTGGGCAAAGAGCGTGTTTTCCTGCACGCTTTTTCCGGTCGTCGACGACCGGGAGACCTCCAGCACTATCTTGAAGCAGCCTTTGCGCGTCAGTCTGATGGAGTGCTGCTTCATGTGGTGTCGATGGATGTCGTTATAGACCCTGAATGGGGAGATGCCTGCAGACAGGAGAACAGGGAATTTTGGCTTCGTGGAGCACTTGATGGCTTCGTCCAAGGAGGCCTGTGTGGCCCTCCTTGTGAGACTTGGAGCCAAGCCCGATTCGCAGATCTGGGCGATGAACAAGGACGCCATCCACGACCTTTACGATCTTTGGAATGGCTGTGGGGCCTCCCATCGCTTTCGCTCCGGGAACAGGGCCAAGTGGCTGTTGGAAATGAGTTGCTCCTCTTCTCCATTGACCTGCTGATTTGCTTGGCGCGATCTGAAGGCCTAGGAGTTTTAGAGCATCCTGGCGAACCAGAGGATGAAACCAAACCGTCCATCTGGAGATTACCAATTGTACAGCTCTTGCGACAGCTGCCAGGGTTTGATTTCGTGGATTTTGCACAGGGGCTCTTAGGAGCGAAGTCTCCTAAACCCACACGATTTCTCACATTGAACATGGACAGCTTGCCGCGTTTCTTGCACAGTCATCGCTTGTGCCCGGATTTACCTCGGAGCTCAGCGATAGGAAAAACGCAAGACGGCCAGTGGGCCACGACAAGCCTGAAGGAGTATCCACCGGCGCTCAATCGAGCCTTAGGTGAGAGCTTCGCTTACCATCTTCTGACACGTTCTTCCACTCATGAATCTGTGATTGACGATTCGTTCTTGGCTCGTTGTTGTTCCATGCACGTGGATCATTTTGGGGAACACTACGGTCCTGACTACAATTGTCAACACAAGCAGGGTAACAGAAGATGAAGCGACTCCTTTGCTTGGTAGTACAGAACTGAAAGAATTCAGCGCTCGCCGCGACTATTGCAGTCCCAAACGGCCGTAGAAAAAAAACATATGTGTGTGTCTACAGTATACTACACATTGTTATCTCTATATATTCGTGTGGAAGCCACATTCTGAGATTCATAGGCTATACATTCATACCGTACCTGAAAAGCTTTTTTTTGTTTGTCTTACGGCTTTGGAGGATTTTCCTTAATGAATTGGTTCAGGTTCCATCCTGGGTTTAGTGCTTGCAGCATCCACACTGCAGGCAGGCGCATCGTCACAGTGGGGAATCTCAAAGCTGCGTTTTTTTGTTGAACCGACCCACCCATTTATATCCATTCATATTTATATATATATATATACATATATATCCAATTGGGAACCTACTGCTGCTTGTAAAACTAGTAATCACCGTATGTTTCTGTTTTTTTCCGTGTGTGTCCGTGGGACCTCCGTAAACAAAGGCAAGATGTGGCAAGATTCTGCTTTAGTGGGTGAAATCATATGAGTGAGATCAGTTTCATGAAGCCACTTGTGCATCAGCTTGGTTGCTGACACTCCTTTTCCGCTTAGCAGAGTTGTATCTTACTCGCCTTTAGCTCTGCTGAACTCCTTGAGAAGGCGATGGAGAGATCAGTTTCATCCCTTTTTCGGTTGGTAATATGCTGCTTTGGTCTGGGAAATGCGATTTTTGGCTGATGTGTTCCCATCATTGTAGACCCATTGGAAGCTAATAAGCTAGGTGATTGCGACATTCTATGCCAGGCTGCTCCCCATGGCTGCTGCCCATATCAAAGTAGGTTGAAATCAGCACAAGCAACAGGGATACAAAGTCCAAGTAATAAAATCACTGTTTGATATGGCTTAGTTATACAACACAATTGGAACCACGTCCATTCTATTCCTCATCGTCATTTAAATGTTGATTGTGTATAAAATTTATTGTATGTTTATTTATAGGCCGTATGTGATACTTAAATCACACCAGCTATTATTTGCTCCTTATAGGAATTGGCTGGAACATTATTACCATAGATACACTCCGGCAGTTGGCAATGGAATTTCCCATTTCTAATAGGTAATTCTTTTGACACTGGGCAAATGTCCATCGCTTTGTTGAATTCCCATCCGAGCACGGCTAAGGCAAATGCTGCAGCAGCAGGTGATGCAGCGACAAATGGCACAGCAGGGCGTCTCAGATGGGCGCTGCGGGTAGCTTCCAAAACCTCTTCTGGGTGGTGGGTAGCTGATATTTACCCACAATTGGGAGGAGGATCCCATCTAACTAATGTCAGATAGGTTGAAACCGCCAACCAGAAGAGCTTTTTTGGGAAATCAACAAGGCGGCATGACCACTGATTTTGAAATGATTTTCATTGATTTTCTATTCTTTTGCTTGCATCAAGTTGAGAAACACATGCAACTTAAGAATAATAGTAAAATGATGTAAAATGAAACATTATCCAGTTAATGGATCTTGGTAGCAACGTGCCTTGTAAAGCTGTAGCATTGGATCCTTGAGATTTTTGATGGATTTTGTTCCGATGCTGGGAATTCTGCTAGAACCCAGCAGTCCAAACATTCCTCCGGACCGGAAAAAAGTTTAGGCTTCGTTAGGCGCCGCCCGATGAGCCACTGCACATAACGACTGAGTCTTGCAGCGTCACAAAAGCGCCACTCGTGCGCAGTTTCTGCTGTCGTCCCATGGCTGGCGTCCCAATCTTGGGCCTGAATCCATCCAAGAAGTTTCCGGAGTTTGATGGCTATGCGGTCTTCATGAATGAGCAGCTAGAAGGAACTATGGATGAGGATTGCCTGACCTCGAGGCGAATATGGATGTTTGGGGCTGGACAGTGGCTTGAAATAGGGTGTCCATTGCGGTATTTGTATCGCACCAGAATCCGAATTTATGTTTTTGCACCTACATTTTACATATGTTTGAGTCGACACTTTGTCATGGACTGTAGATAATGGATCTTTATGGCATTCCCAAGAAGCTTCTTTGCACAAGTCATCCTGACTAAAACCCTCGGACCTTTAACTCGAAACCAAAAGCCCTAAACACGCCATGAAAAAATAAAGGGGACACCCTGAACCCCAAACGATAATTCTTGAGCCCTAAAACCGTTGGGTAAACATGAGGTGGTTTGGCATACGTATAATCACTATACTGCTGTAGATGCTGCTTACCAATCAAATGGTCTGAGAAGTGTACAGAATTTCCAAGCCAACAGCAACACGCTGAGCAGACGCGACATTTTGTCATAGAGCCATTAGCATGTTTTACCCTTGTACCGTAGGTGCACCTTTGGCGCAAAACCTAGAAAAGGGCTATGTACCTACTGAATGTTTGATTACAATATCCCTATGAATATCCATTGATTATTTTATACCCATCATATTCCGTATTTTGGTTGGTGGTACGGTTGCTGAACTCTCCCTGTGGCGATGGTCATCAGCTGAATGCCTCGCAACTGCTGGACCATGGACAGGTTGAGAGCTAAATGGGACACCTTCACCGAGCGCCAGAAGAAAGCCTACCAGGACCGCAACTGCGGCCAAAAACAGCACAGGAGAGCCTAACTCATCACGCCTCAGCCAACTTTTTGAAGCTGTATATAATTAAAATGCCTTGCACAACATCAACCAACCCCAATCCCAATCGAGCAAACCAAGCTAAATCATTAATCTGAAGGCAATGGAGGGGGAGAGAGAGAGAGAGAGAGAGAGAGATGTACATATATACATATAGACGTATTTATAGGGGAGAGGCTTGAGGTTCCCCGAGCACGCAGGAGCCATGAGTCTCTCTCTGCTAGATATAAGCATACAGATGGGGGGATGTTAACGTTCATTGCATTGCGTCATCAGAAGATGTTGTTACGTTAATCTTCGTCGTTGCAAAAAGATCGGGGTAGGGTGGGGGGATGTTAACGTTCATTGCATTGCGTCATCAGAAGATGTTGTTACGTTAATCTGTTAATCTTCGTTGTTGCATGCAGCTGGGGGTTTTTGGGGGATGTTAACGTTCATTGCATTGCATCATCAGAAGGTGTTGTTGCGTTGCAGATGCTGTTGCGTTGCAGATGCTGTTGCGTTGAAGATGTTGCTACGTTGAAGATGTTGTTGCGTTGAAGATGTTGGTTGTTACGTTGAAGATGTTGCTACGTTGAAGATGTTGTTGTGTTGAAGATGTTGTTACGTTGAAGATGTTGTTACGGTGAAGGTGTTGTTGCGAATACTTTCAAAACGGCTTTGCGGATGTGAAGAGACCATCATGTGCATTTCGCGCATGGTTCGCTGGGGATTTATGACATTTTATGTCAATCAAAAGAAACCCGAAAATGAAAAAAAAACATTAAAAAAAAAACACGCAATTCTTATGGAACCTACAAAAATAACATACAATGAAAAACACAGTCTTGTGACAGTTTTTGGAATTTGCATTCCGCTGACAGGTTGAATCCAGCATGACTTCGATCGCAATGTGATTTTGGCCCAACGCCAATTTCCAGACGGCCGCAGAGCCTTTTTAGCAATCGCAATGGAAAACAAGCTGCAGCGATCCTTTGCCATTTTTGCAATTTGCCGCTTTTAGATCGTGCCGATCGAAACCATCCATCAGTTGCAATCGCACGCAATCTGTTGTGTTGGTAGGCGGAGCCCTACGTGCCTACCATGTCTGAAGATTCTCGCTATGAATGGAGCGAAGATGAATTTGGGTTTGGACAAAACGTCCCCGATGCCTCTTCAACCCATACGGTGATGAACTCAGCTGCAGTGCCCGTGCTTGAGGGCGACCACCATGCACCTTCATCCGAGAGTGAAACAGACATGCCGAGCCTGTGGAATCCTTTCGAAGCTGAAGATGCAGATCAAGCAGACGAA
>Ga0126342_10001495_pt1 | contig 33090 bp, 23 predicted proteins | sample Cyp1metagenome_FD_92528 | JGI IMG/M metagenome (GOLD analysis project Ga0126342, IMG submission 92528) | Coral microbial communities from Lord Howe Island, Old Settlement Bay, Australia - Cyphastrea 1 metagenome | ecosystem: Host-associated > Invertebrates > Cnidaria > Coral ...
TACAGGATGGGGCCCCCCAGTTATAAGTTGGTTTATAAACCCCATTAACCATAGTTATCTATAGTTATATCTACCATAAACCATAGTTAAGCCATTTATAAACCAACTTAGCTATCTTGGGGGCCCTATCCTGTAGGAATATTCCGAAATCCGTGACTGTTCCATGGAGCTTTGAGTGGGGAAATGATGGATCATCGATAAATTTGATCATGACCTCCTTGGTCGCGACCGGACCCTGAAATGGTGAATCACTGGAAATTCACCAGCAAGAATAGGAATTGATGGCTGGTTGGTGGTGACTGGAACCATGGAATTTTCCTGGTTAATCTATGGTTAATCTATGGTTAATCTATGGTCAATCTATGGTTAATCTATGGTTAATAATTTAATAATGGTTATATAATAATTGGAATAACGATATAGTCTGGTTGGTGGTTTGGAACATGAATTTTATGACTTTCCATCTATTGGGAATTTCATTATCGCAACTGACGAACTCATATTTTTCAGAGGGGTAGGTATACCACCAACCAGATGGGGATAATAGTTGGGAGAAGAGTTCAGATAAGAGGAATATAGCCAAGATAGAGCTATCTCGAGGGAAGTTCCCCATGGAATCTGCCAATGAAACTGCATGGAACACCAACGTTGTAGATGTTCTAGATAGCTAAGTTGATGAATATAGCTCAAATATGCTCAAACAAACTCTAATAGTTGATTTAAATAACGCATCATAGAACTTTCAAAGATAGAATGACCCGGCAACAGCCAGACTAATATCAATACTACGAGGGGAGATTGTCGTGACATAGTTTAAGCAGCCAGCATCGGGGATTTATACACTCAACCACATTTAGAATTTTGCTAAGAAGAGATACCCTCTGGTGAACTAAGATAGCTATTGAAGCCATGATCATAGAAATAGTGGATTTACCCATTTTTAGAAAATGGTGATTTTCCATAGTTATGTAAACGTTTACCAGAGGATATGCAACACACTGCACTAAGACACTGCTCGTGGTGGTGAGGACTGGGTCTATTGATCGGTACAACTATTGAATCATTGAAACACGACCTCCATAAGTTGGGATTTGTATGGATTTTTGGCCCCGTAGAACTCAACGACTATGGTTCTTTTTTTGAAATTTCTACGCTCAACGGTACACCCAAGTTGGAGACATGGTTTAAGCAACTGACATTGGGTATTTAAGCCAGCAGAATTGTGGATGTTTACAAACAAAATTGGAATTTTGACTGGCAAAAACTGGATTTGGAGACTAAAACAACAGATGTGACATGATCTTACCATCAAATATGAAGCTTTAGGATTATTTAACCACCAAAACATTGAGTTTTTGCAAGATTTTACAAGACAGTTGTGTGTTCAAAACTGCGGGATGTGCATTCGATATCTGTGGCTGTCAGCCGGAACTCTGGTGATCATTGGTCAACTGGCACAAGATGGGGTCCAAACAGTCAGTGGCCATCGAAACCATTTAACATCACAAAAACCACTCAAATCCATCAGTTGATCATCAGTTGATCCAGGATCTTAGTGGTTAAATGATGTTAAATGATGGATTTAACCACTAAAATCCATTCCACTTTCTGTTTTTTTTTTTTTTCGGAAAAACTTCGGCTTCAAGTTCGCCATCAAATCATCCTGGGAGGATTCGCTGTCACCTGCCAGGTTCGAAGACAGCAAGCTCCAATCTTAGGCGCGAAGACAACCATCGAATTCGCGTCAGCTGCTTGGTGCTTCATCCCACGAATCGTAAGTGGGTTATAACCCCAGTTTTTTGAGTGGATTAACCCTATAAAAATCCCATGTCAATCACTGGGGTGAACTAACCCACTTACGATTCGTGGGATGATCCACCAAGTGGGATTGTTGAACCACTTTCGAAATGTGTCATGAGTCAGTCACATGGTGACTGCTGGATAATTTCTTGAAAATCCTTCGATGTTTCATGCTTTTTCCAGCGACAAAAACCACATTCTGAATATATCTGAATTAGGATGTTCAATTCATTTCTCGGATAGTCACTGTATTTATGTAGTTTGTTCAATACCTCTCTGGATAGCCACTGTTTTGTTTGAGCACTACAAATTCAGTGCATAGGCTATCGGGTTATCCATAATTTTAGATTGACTTGGATTCGCCACGCAAAGCACAACTAATTAATTAGCAACAGTGTTGGAGAAATCATTGCATTTCTTCGGATGTAAACATATCCCAGAGGATCCATGTATGGAATATTTACCTACATTGACCCCTAAAGTAATTTAAAATAATCCCAATGTAGGTAAATATTCCATACATGGATCCTTAGGGTATGCTTCAATCCATTTCAATTGACATTTTTTTTAGATCCCAATTTCTATGGGATTCTGTCGCGGTACAGGTTTTTTTTTCACCCGCATCACTGGATCGATTCCATTTAGAGAGGCATGTGCTTTTTCTTTGTTGGGATTAGCCTCTGGTAAACTAACATAGCTATTGAAAATGGCCATTTATAGTGGATTTTCCCATTAAAAATGGTGATTTTCCATAGTTATGTAAACGTTTACCAGAGGGTAGCCTCCAGTAAATTGACAGTTGGACCCTGAAAATACACTATTTTTTTAGCAACTAATCTTCCAACTCCTATCTGGTAGGGTCGAACTGTTTTCATTTCATGGAGGGTAAAAAATCATTCGCGATTTCAGGTGTCATCCGCTTAGACTACAACTACCCACCTGCACCTGGCACCTTGGGCGCTGGGGGAGGAGTTCACCTTTTTCTGATCTCTGGGGATTACCCGTACGGTACGGGGGTTTCCCAATGAAACGAATTGGAGATAGCCATGGTCCATGGTTTCGTTTAGGGGGTCATTGATTTTTTTAAATAAAATCCCAAAATACTAAACCAAAAACCAATTTCATGACCATTACTGGGATATCTATGGGATTACCCTCTGGTAAACGTTTACAGTGTGCGAAGTGGAAAATCACCATCTTTGAGTAAATAAGCTATTTCTATGTGCCATTTTCAATAGCGAACTGTCAAATTACCAGAGGGTATATATATATCTACCATAAATCCTAGCTACTAGAGTTCTGTTCAGCTAGGGGCATCGTCTTATAGACCCTGCCATGGGGAAAGATTACTTTCCAAGCTCATCCTCAGGGTCTGATTTTGGGAGAATTATCACCAATCTATGTCTGGATTATGATTATAACATGGGAACCAATTGATGGGATAATAAAGGGAACAAATCATGGCAATATCATGGGACTATGATGCTGAGAGGAATAGGGGAGGTTAATGGGCTGATGAATAGGGGCTTTAGTGGAGTTTATTGGGATAATAAAGGGAAGAAATTATGGGAATACAATGGGAATATAATGGGAATAGAGTCGCTTTGTCGGTGTAAAACTAAAAAAGGACATTTAAAAACAAGATTTAGTGGGATATTGATGGGCAAAGAAAGGAATATTGAACATATATATATATATATTTATTATGTATATATTATATATATATATGTACAATCCAATTGTAAATCAAGATTTGGACGATTAATCCTATGGGATATATCAATGGGATTTGACCAAGTGATAGGATGAGAATGCGAACATCAAGGATTAGTTTAATAGCTAAAGAGATATTTCATGGGGATAGTTTAGGGTAACAATGGGTAATAATGGCTACCCCCTGGTAAACATACAAAAAACGATGGAACATCACCATTGTTACTGGGTAAAGCAACGATTTCTATGGCCATTTTCAATAGCAAACTGTATCGGTATATCCCATTAATATCCCATTGAGTCACTATAAGATCCTATTAAATCACTATAAATCCCATAAAATCACTATAAATCACTATCAATTTCCATTAAATCGCTATAAAGTCTCCATGTTGTTACTGCAACCGCATGGTTATATCTTGGGTTTTTCGGTGCCCAGTTCGGAATCACCAGTAGTTGGAGCCCCACCTTGTCGAGAATGAAGAGACACAGTATCAGATTGGTGGTTACGTATATTTGTATATGTACATTCATATGTGTAAATATACTATATGTATATATATATATATATGTATATTGATATATTACATATATATATACATATTTGTATATGTATATGTAAACCTGTATCATTATTTGTTTATGTATATGGGTATATGTATATGGGTATATGTATATATATATAGTATGCACACGTATATCCCATTGTGTTCCCATCAAATGGTTGGTTTTGGATCGCCATTTTTGTTGGTTTAGTTATTACAAGCAGCGTATTCCCAGGTGTCCCAGGTTGTTTGTCCTTACCAATCTACGGTGGAGGGTTGCGAAATCCGAATCACCAGTTAAAAACAGCTGGTTTTTACATCCCATTATATATTTTGGTTTATAACTCCAATAAATATGGTTTATAGGTGATATATCTATATTTTTCATGGGGTTTACAAACCTATTTTCTTTGGGTTTCAAGCATCCTTTCGGTGGTGATGCCTTTTGTTTGCTCTTCCACAGTTCTTCATGGCAACTTCTTGGGGGGCAACATCTCCCCAGAAAACATACCCTCTGGTAATTTAACGGTTTGCTATTGAAGCCATGGCCATAGAAATAGTGGAATTTTCCCATTAAAAATGGTGATTTTCCATAGTTATGTAAACGTTTACCAGAGGGTACTGTAATTGGCGTGTTGGGGAAATGGTAGGGACAGTTACGGGATGACCTTGATCTTTTTTTTTTCGGTTTTTAACAGGTTTGAGAGATTTTTGACTATTCAAACCTTGGGTCAAACTCTATCAAAGCAATATTTGGGGGGATGGAAATCTGGTCACTCGTGTGCTGGGTTTTTGATCCATAGCCATAAAAGAATTTTGCTGGCCAACTTCATTAACCACCAAAAATGGACGATCTCCTGGAGAATTTTCTGCGTAGTTAAGCTGCGTACCTCACGTGTGAACCGCGATAGCTGACTATGGTTGTCCCAAACGCCATTCCGCAACATCCAGCTTAAGAAGAACATTCAAATATCACTGGGTACACACGTACTGTCACATTCTTGGCACCCACTGCGCAACTTCCTAACAGTTCGCTTTCTTTGGCAGGTACGGTGCCAGATGTGGGTATATGTGCAAATTATATATATCATTCAATTCAATTGTCAATTATACTCATTAAATCTCATTCATATAATTTCATGTAATTAAATTATGTATATATATATATTATGTAATGCATATATATATTATCCAAAGATCATTAACATAACGTACATACGTATATATATATATATACATACATATACATATACATATATATATATATATGCACATGCTTAATCATATATATATATACATATGATCACATATGTGTATATATATACATGATTATCTATATAATATATTAATGGCCCAGCTCTCAGGCGATGTGGACTTCCCGGGGACCTACAACTACGACGTGCTCTTCCGCGTGGTGCCTGGCTTCACCTTCGCCATGGCCCAGTCCGGGCAACTCTCCGAGGACGTGGAACAGGAGCGGATCCCGTACGACAGGAGCTCTACAGTTATGGCCCGATAAACAGTTATAAATGGGACTATTTCATTTTATATACATAATATAATACATATATATATATATACATAATATAATACATATATATAGACATAATATAATATAATATAATATAATATAATAATATAATAATATAATATATATATATTATGGTCCCGCCCGGCGGCTGGCAACCCCCCCCAATGCTATCCCCCTCCTCAGAAACCACCCCGGGGTGGCCTGATCTCATATGCTATACTTACATGCTGGCCTCATGCCACCTTTATATACACTACCTTACAGGATACCTCTATAACACCCCACCCATCCCAAAGGGTGGGTTTTGGCTCTACCTTACATAGAGCCTCCTACATACAGCGTACATGCAGGACCATGACCATGACATGGGGAGTGGGTTTTGGGGGGGGAGTGCTGGCCTGGGCCATATATATATATAATTATATAAGGTTCGATGCTTCTGTGGCCGGTAATAACCCACTGCCGGCGCCTTCTGAGAGTTTTACTCTCATGCTCTTGTCGCGAGTGAAGAAACCAGGGTGCCTGATCATATCTCCAGGTTTTTGAGACGTGGCTCTCGACTAATGTTGGACCCGAATGAACATCTAAGAGTTTTTACCCAGTCGATTGGATGCCTCCTTCCACCTCATGAAGTCCAAGAACGCCAGGAAATCCATCAAGTAGCCTGGTTTCCCCAGGATTATGTTCATAGGAGGTAATTGCTGTAGAAGGCAACCAAGTTGAGACCGGGAAGTTAGAGGAGTTATTTCATCTCCTTTATAACTGGCTATAGGGCCATAACTGTGGGCATCGTTTCGGGAACAAAACGCTGTAGCAACGAGGCTGATGGGTTCATGGGTAAAGCTACAAGGTGGTGCCCTCGTGAAAATTGCTAAGTTGATGAAACTACCCTCTGGTTATTTAACATAGCCATGGAAAATGGCCCGTTTATAGATGGTTTACCTATTAAAAATGGTGATTTTCCATGGCTATGTTAAATAACCAGAGGGTAACTCTAATAACGATTGAACTTCTGGTAGATATATCGAACTAGTTTATGGCGGTTATAAAGCAACTTGAAACTGGGAGGGGGCACCACATTGAAATGATATCTTTGGGATTTAAACTATAATAATCTAGGTTTACTGGTGTAACCTATGAAATTACTTTATTACATCTAACCACCATTATGGGGATAAATAATGGTGATATATGGTGATAATGTTTAGTCGAAGGACAATGGTGATATGGGGGAAAAATGGGACATAGTGATAGAGACCTCACTACTTGAAGGTGCAGGACTACTTTTTTAAATGAGTGTAACTATGGGATCACCCCCCCGAAGGTTGGGAAAGTCTACCTTTACAACTGTGGTGAAATATACCAATTTATAGCCTCAACTGCAACCCGGAACATTACAGGGGGAAGTGTCAATGGGATAATTAGTCAAAAAATGGCCAACAACTGTGAAAACATTGCCATTGTTGTTCATGAATTTTCCGGATTTCCAGAACCGCCTATCTGAGGTAATTTCCAACTGTCAATCACCAAGTTTCAAATTTGACTTTGGTCTCCAAAGGCTTGGTTGATACCTTTTTGTTTTCATGCTATCTTAGTTATACCCTCATTGCATCCTCACCAGGTATAGCCAGAAAAGACATGTGGGTTATACCCGGTATACATTACGTTTCTTGCAAAAACAAGAATGGGGATTTAGTGGCAGATGTGCATTGGTATGCTAACATTGCATTTTCTCAAAAACATGATATTACACAATGATTATTTCATGTCACTTGGTTATAGCACTTTTTTTTATATCGTGTTGTTCCATTTAGTTATAACACCTGGTTTTGCAGTGTAAACGACTATTACATACTCTAAAACAAATTCACTTGGTTTCATGTTCGTATGCGAAAAAAACACTGATGCGGTCAACCCAAGAACAATCAACGGTCCCCAATTGAGGTTTACTCGTGGGTATACCTCCATTGAGGATGGTGAGAAATCATAGGGCCCCAATCATGGTTGGTTGATTTGGATGGTGGCATTGGCGGAAAACCAAACTGAATAATTCATATTTTTGGCTATGTTCATCCACATCTCAATGGATGGGTTTAAGGGAAAATTCACAGGAAATTCGGAAAGCCCCTAATATTTACCATATTTAATGGGAAAATCCATGGTTTCCTGTAAAATTTCCCTTAAACCAATCCATTGAACATCAATTATACGTCATCTATTGGCTATCATAACACAAAGGGATGATCCCAGGAGCACTTCAGTAAACTTTACGTCCAATTCTTGGGATCATAGAGGACATGAATTGGATCACTCACACATATCATATAATCATATATATATAATATTATATTAACTATGATTCTTATATATTATGATTTGATATTGGGATATTGGGATATCAAGTATATATATATATATAATATATATATATATATATCATACATATATAGATAGTATATATATATCATATTCCTGGGATTCCGATCCATTTTTCGATATCCCAAGGCAATATTTTTTTTCCCGGAGGGTTTCTGCTCAGGAGTTCATCGATGCCGTGAAGTGGCTGGAGATGCGTGGTGTGGCAGGGATCACGGGGGACTGCGGCTTCATGATGGCCTTCCAACCTTTGGCTAGCACCTTGTCCATAGTGCTGCAGGAGTTGATTGTTTTTTTTCTAGAAATTCATGGTTAAAATTGGTCTTTGTTCAGGGGATTTACTTGGAATATCAATGAATATAATGGATCTTAATGTTTAAATTGTATTTAATGAGGATTCCTGATTCTGGTATATCAATGCAACATTATGGCGGCGACTTTGTCTGGCCTTCTCCGTTTGACCATCACACCAGCTCCACTACGTCTGCTTTGGAGCCGAGCACCACACCTCATGAGAGCTGTGCGGCCTGCTTGGCTGACCCTGAATGCCCTTACATGCGCCGGCTCCAATGCCAAGCACCGCAGGAGAACTTTGGCACGTTGTTCAGCTGGGTGTGCTTAGCATTGCTCAATCTCGGGACGGCAGTGCTGTACTTGGTGACTGCATTGCTGGCTTCACCTGTGGCAACGGGCGTGCAACACCCTGCGGTATGATGGTCTGTGCTTGGTGCAACAAAGTGACCATAGAAAAATGTGAGGAGCCGCAGGGAAAACAGGCCTACAGCCCAATACTGCTGTGGCTTGCTGGAAAATCTTCGCATGGTTTATATCTGGAACCGGACTTCCAAGTAGCTATACTATGCTATACTGTAATTTGCTTTATGACCCGATCCGACTATAGTTATCCTACAAAAAAAAACATCAGAGTTACTGTATGTCCAACCAACTTAGCCATTCCGAACTCGGGCACGACCAGACCAAACAATTTTGCTTGGGTAAATATAAGTATACCCCAATGTGTTAAATGGTGAAATCCCTCTACATGGTTGGCTAAGTGGGGTCAATGGCCGGTTGTTTCACGGGTACCATTTGTTGTGGTGAATATTCTGTTGGAAGGTTTGCCCTCCACCTAACATGTCCCGACTCATAGAGCTACCATATAGTTAGTTACTTGGTGGCTCATCCCACTTAGTAAGTGGGTTATAACCCCAGTTATAAGTGGATTAACCCTACCTATCAACCAGTTGAAGCAAGATAGTGGTATTTTTAATGGCTCAACTTGCTTCAACTAGCTGGGTTCTTCATCACTTAGATATGACTTGGCATTTGCTCAAGATGCTCAAGAACAATGTGTGCTTTGTAGCCATTGTAGCCATTTAGGTGTGGGTGAAAGGGTGAAATGAAACGCTCCCGCATTGGATTTTCCACAAGACTATCCCATTGGGTTTGAATCTTGGACAGGCTACCAGGATTTTGACCCATCCCCAAGGGGGGCCGCTGGCCCCTTTTTTGGCGGCCAGTTATAACTGGCTTATTTCATGTAGCCGCTACGGCTACAGGAGTTATTTCATCCCATTCATAATTGTTAGTTGGGTCATAACTGGTTGGTGGTTTCAAACATGAATTTTATTGTCCATAATATATGGGATAACCCTTCCCAACTGACTTTCATATTTTTCAAGATGGTTATTGCACCACCAACCATAACTTTTCCAGTCCCAGGTTGTCCAGTCGCCCTCATCCCCTTTCCGGCAGGTAGCATTGCGTCGGTTCCGGTCTTCATGAGTTTCCCGTCAATCTCTGGGACTCTGGGGATTCGTTTTTCTCCATCGTCAAGCACCACGGAACCAAAGAGTGGTTGGTGGTTTGGAACATGACTTTTATTTTTCCACATATTGGGAATAGTAACCCCAGCTGACTAATATTTTTCAGAGGGGTTGAAACCACCAACCAGAAAGAGATTGAAAGATTTTGACATTTCCTTTTGCATCCCCGAAAAGGGAAGATTTGAAGTACATTGCTGCCATCAAAATAGATCAAACTAGCAGAGAATCACTGTCGAGTCCCCCATGTGCCCAGAATGACATGGATCTGACCAGAAATTGGATCATAGCAATTTTTGACGTGATTTAGATTGAAAGTTAAACAAACAGGCTGGTCATGCCCCTTTCAATCGGGATTTATTAGGACCTAACATTCACGGAGACCGAACAAAAATGGGGCCCCCATGATGGCGCCTCGCGGCTAAGCGGGGGCAAAAAGAACTCAGAACATCTCAGAACTACTAAAATACTAGTGGATTGATGGTGGATTTTTGGCAAGATATCTACGTGATTGAGCAGTGTTCAAAACTCAACTGTTGATTTTTATAGTGATTTCATGGGATTTATAGTAGTTTATAGTGATTTAATGGGATTTTATAGTGATTCAACGGGATATTAATGGGATATACCCTCTGGTAATTTGTTACATAGCTATTGAAAATGGCCCAGTCGAAATAGTGGATTTACCCATTGAACATGGTGGATCTTTCCATAGCTATGTAAACGTTTACCAGAGGGTAGTTCAGGGGCTATTCTACCCATGGAAAATCCGGCCACTGAACCAGCCAGTATGAAAGCCAGGAAACCTGGCACATGAGTTAGGGAGAAACGCCACAACCTGAAGTTCTGATGATGCCATATTTTATTTTGGTTTGATAAGATTCTAGGAATCATCCCATTCGTATATTGGTCGTTCCTACATCTGACAACTTGGTCCAAGGCATCACTTAACTGTGAATCTCATGTTCTTTTTCCGTGGGGCTTCAGCGCTTAGCGGTGGTTCTCATAGTAACCTTAGAAACCGATCAAATTATTCTCAGACTAATTGAGTTTTGCTTCGCCTTGGCCTTGCCGAGGGGTCCGCAAATTCCCTTCATTACCATATGGGACGACCCCGATAGGGGACGAGCTTGACATGCCGCGAAAGGTTTTTTCAGGGCACAGGTCACTAAATGAATCAAGAAATGCGGCATGCTGTTTCTTTTTGGCTTAGCCCAATTTCCCTACTGGCAGAAAAAAAATGAAGGTGATCAATCTCCGCTTCTCCCATGACCAGCTTCGTTGGCACGTTGGTATCCACAATGGGCCTGTGTTCCCTGCTTAGAAATAGACATTTGAACACACTTATGCAGCCATACACATGTAAAAGCCCCTTGTTTGTTTAGAACATATATATATATACACACACCCAATTGCAAGAGTTACTCTGGTTGGTGGTTTGGAACATTTGGATTATTTTTCCATTCAGTTGGGAATGTCATCATCCCAACTGACTCATATTTTTCAGAGGGGTAGGCTCAACCACCAACCAGAAAACATGAATCATGTGGATTGGTTTCGGCATTGGCGTTTCTTTGAAAAGGTACCCCCAACTGCAAAGGAGCATACTTGTGCCTGTTTAAATGGCAATTGTTTTTTGTATCCCCTTTTTGTACCATACCATGTTAATCAATTAAATTATATATATATATATTATATATATACGTGAATATAAATACATATATATATATATATATATATTATATATATATATGCATATTTGCTGTTATATGCTGATACAATTCATCCTATTCTGGTTGGTGTAATACTCATATCTTGGCAGAACCCCACTTATTTTTATTTTTTTCCCTCTATCTTGTTAGGTTCAATGATGCAGAGTCCTATGATTTCCGTTGCCTTCGACAAATATGACAAGGTGCAGATCGGTGGACGATTTGCGATCAGAAAAAAATATGCCCGTGAAAAACGGGGTACTGTAAATCTTGATGAATTGTTGCATTAATTGCGGATGTTAATTGCGGATGATTAAGCCCTCAAGTTATTGCTATTTTGATAGGGGCATCAATTTTGGTAACCAGTGGATGGAATGTGCACACTATTTTCAGACAGACCCAATGGAATGGAGGTCAATTTCTAAAATATGTTGTATGTTTGATACCTTTTTGTAAAGGGTAACAGCCAGTCAAAGCCATGAACAATGGTCAATGTTTTGCAATGAAAACCAGATCAGGACATGGACAGCTTTTGATTTCTCACAGACATGTTTTTATAGACCAATAATCTATTATGCTTTTCTTGCCTAGCTTTCGAGAATCTATGGATATGTGCGTAGACCATGTTTGATTGCGCTGATCTTTTGGAGTGCGGGCCCTTGGGATACCATGAGAGTTCCAAGTGTTTCACCCAAAAACTGTAGACACATGAAGTCAAGATATGTAGTTATAAATTATGGAAAATCTAGTTGTAAACACATAAGTCAACGTTTGTTTATAACTACAAGAAACGCTTTTTATATTCATTTATTAATCAATATAAATTATCTCTTGTAGTTTCTTTTCTTGTTAAATAGCATTGATACATGTAAATACATGTAAATACATCGAATAATATTCACAGGACATTTGCGGAAAACACATCCCAACGGTTTCCCATATGGTTTCTGGTGATCAAAATCAGGTCTTGATTTTGACGGCCAACGACGAATCCTTGAAGCCGCAGAAAGAGACGCTGCTACGGCAGTGCGGATTCAATGTGACCTGGTGGACCTGGTGGACCCGGTGAAACACCACACCTACCGGTGTTTTAGCATACCCGGCCTGGTCAACCCGGTAAACAGTCCCAAAAAACGATGGAAAGATCCAGCATTTCCAATGAGTAAATCCACTATTAAATTGATAAATCATGAATTAATAATGATAAATAGGCCATTTTCAATAGCGACGTGTAACAAATTACCGGTAGTTCAACCATCAAGAACCGGGGATTGTTTTCGGAACTTCTGAAAGGGTGGGTGTTCTATCTGGGGGTGCAGTTCCAGTTGAAAGTGGAGATATATAACAGTACCCAGATGCTCCATGGTGCTGGTATATTTACCTACAAAACTGGGTGATTTTGTTCGGGCACATGTTGGTAAATATTCCAGCACCATGGTTCGCATATGGGTTATGTAGAACTATAGTTAGAGGGCCCCCAACTCTCCCGACTGTCTCGGTGTTTTTGTGCCCTGGTAGGTTGACCGGTTGACCCTTTGGTACAAGAATTCGGCGAAAATCAGCAAAGATAGAGGAAAAACAGCAAAGAATGGGTAAATATATTATCATGTATATTATCATATAATTATATACATATATATATATCTATATTATATTATATATATATTACATGTATATTACTATATATATATTATATAACATGTTTGGTTGAACTGTCTGTTGAGTTGGGTAGGCACAGCTGCCACTAATCTGGGTAATCCAGGAGGATATCTGCAACTTGTGGATCTCGAATCTTTGGCGTACATTTGCCAGCAAAAATCACCAAAATGATTAGGCACACCTATGATTTACTGGGATTGTATAGTGATTTAATGGGATCTTAATGGGATTTTATAGTGATTTACTGGGATTTATAATGATTTACTGGGATTTGATAGTGATTCAATGGGATCTACCCTCTGGTAAACTAACATGACTATGGAAAAATCAGTGGGTAAATCAACTATAAAATTGTTATTTTCAATAGCAGACTGTTTGTTTACCAGAGGGTACTACACTTGGATGGTGGGTAAAAAGGGGAATCCCCATTAAAAACTAGGGACTTACGAGGTGAGGAGCCCGTGCTGACGTGCTGACGTTCACTGCACAAGTGAAAAGGACTATCAACTCTGGGTAGATGGAAACCCCCATAGATAAAACCCCATGACCACGGCCCATCTCTTTCGTGATTTTTTTTTTCAAGAAAACGCAAAAAACCAAAATGTTCACGTCCGTTCACCGTCATTTCACCGTAGCACGTTGTTTTTTTGCGAAAAAAAAAACAGGTCGATGATCAGCGCTTCATGATCGTCGGGTGTCAGTTGCTGGGATTTTTGCTGGCCGGAGGTCTCCGGAGTCGATCGAGGTAAGGGATTCGGGTGAAAGTCATAGATGGATGACCATATAGCCATATACCAATATATACTATTATATATTACATATATATATATATATATTATATTATATATATATATACTGGTTGGTGGTTTGGAACATGTTTTATTTTCCATAATATATGGGAAAGTCCTTTCCATTGATAAAAAGCAAATTCAAGGTGGTTAAAACCACCAACCAGTATATATATAATTATATATATTTCATGGTTTGATTGCATGGTTACATGGTTTGACCCTGGCACACATCATCCTAGTAAACAAGGAGTATTGCGTAGGTCTTAGTATAGTAGACCCAACCACAACATATCAGAGTAGATCAAAATCATTAGTCCTACAAAAACAATAGATCCATATTTTTTGTTGGGCTTTGTGGTGAAAAAAGACCTCGGCCTGCAGACGGAGGAGCTTCGGCGCTCCTCCGTGGACTGAGGTTGGTTGTTTTGAGAGTCGCATGTATTTAATGACCAGTAAAATTCAATGATTTTTATAGTGATTTAAAGGGATTTTATAGTGATTCAATGGGATATTAATGGGATATACCCTCTGGTAATTTAACAGTTCGCAATTGAAAATGGCACATAGAAATAGTGAAATAGTTGATTTACCTATTAATGATGGTGATTTTTCCATAGCAAACTGTTAGTTTACCAGAAGGTAATCCCATAGATACCCCAGTACTGGTAATGAAATCGGTTTTTGGTTTAGTATTTTGGGATTTTATTTTAACCAAATCAATGACCCCCTAAACGAAACCATGGACCATGGTTACTGTAAGTATTGGATCTATTATGATCGAGAAAAAAATGGGGGTCCGATTTTTTAGCTTTTTTTTTGGGGATTTCACATAGAACTCTTTGGATGAAGATGGTTACCCTCTGGTAATTTAACATAGCTATTGAAAACCACCATTTATAGTGAATCTTCCCATGAAAAATGGTGATTTTCCATAGTTTTTTGTATGTTTACCAGAGGGTACATATTGCTGAGATAGACATCCCGGATGCATTCCCCTGACATGGGATAATCAATGATGATCATGGTCCCAAGTATCGGACCTTGAGAATTGTATTAGTATGTATCGCCATCTTCAAAATCAGAAACACGTTACCCTCTGGTAAACTAACATAACTATGGAAAATCACCATTTTTCATGGGAAATTCCACTATAAATTGTCATGTTCAATAGCTATGTTAAATTACCAGAGGGTAATGTGGGTAAAACAAGGTCATAAACCACCCAATTATCCCAATTTGTGAATGGTAAGTTTATACCACCTATAAATAAATTTGTGATTTTGGGGATGATGACTGGGGAAGGTAAACATGCGGTTTATTTATGGCATTGTTTTACCCACATGAGTGACATTGGAGCAACTATTTGGAGCTTGCTATCCCTCTGGGTTGATTTGATTGAGTAAAAAAGATGTCCAATCTCCAATTTGCTTCGTGGAAAAGATGTCATCCAACAGCCACAAGAAATGGTAACCCTATGTTGGTATCCCTCTGGGTATGACTAACATAGCCATGGTTGAAATGGCCCATAGAAATTTAAATAGATGGTTTACCTAGCTATAAAATGGTGGATCTTTCCATGGCAAACTGTGAAATAATCAGATGGTACTATTTTAGGGTCGGATGTTACTATAGAAACTATATCTGTTTGGGGGGTTCCTATACAATGATTCAATGGATTGGTTGGAAATCGAAACCGGAAACCATGGATTTTTCCATGACCATATAGCAGTTTGTGGCAATGTTTCAATTAAACCAATCCACCACATGATAAGGGGGGATCCAAGCATGCCATTTGTTTCCGAAAATCGAGGAATGTGCCTGGCTTCAATGCCGTTGCTGAAGGGAGGAAGGCGGTTGGCATCATGGAGTTCTTGTTGAGTTGATGTGAAAATCATGAAAGTCTGTTGACCACATATGTTTTTGATGTGTTTCATATGGAGGGCTATGTTTTTTTTTTGTGTTTCGCTATTTTTTTCGTTTTTGGTTTTTGTGTATATTCTTGATGTGTTTCATATTCGTTATAAGTCTGTTCATACTTAATTCTTCTTTGAAATGATATCTGTAATGTCTACAGCCATCTTATGGGATGCATGATTGCATGACCCATGACGGATCCATGGTGCTGCTATATATATATATATGGTAACATGGATCCCATCAATATACCCCCTTTATGTTAGTATATATACCATTTTCTATGGATTTCTATGGGATTTCTATGGGTTTTCTATGGGATATATACCAGCACCATGGATCCTATAGATGGAGTGAAAGCAACAGTGAAGTGAGATGGGACTTTCACCTCGATGAACTCCGCAAGCGCTGCCATGGCCCCATGGGACAATCGACCTTTAATCACTGGGTATCTAGTTGTGCCCAATCCGGAAGCGACTTTGTTAGGCTGAAGTGAGAGTTTTGTGAAAGCCTCTGGTAATTTAAGCTATTGAATATTTGAATATGGCGACTTTATAGTTGATTTACCTATTACACATGTTGATTTCTCGTTGATGTTCCGTTGATCCCATCATCATCCGTTAGCAAACACCCCATTTCTTCATCGAAACCACCGGTGGATGTGGGGAATTTCTGAACCATTGGAACCATAGAATAAATATGAATAAATTTGGGACTGTTGAATGATATGGGTTTGTCTGAAAATAGGGTATATTCCCAAACAAATAGCCATTTAATAGGGATAATGATCATTAACCATTGGGTTTAGGGGTACACGACATTTTCAGACACACCCATTTTCAACTAACATAGCTATGGAAAGATCCACCATTTTTCATGGGTAAATCCACTATAAATGGCCATTTTCAATAGCTATGTTAGTTTACCAGAGGGTAAGTATTTCATGAAATATTAGGGGGATGGGATAATACGGGATAATTTGATATGAATTTTTCCTACCCCCCAAGTTTGGCCGCAAAATGTTGACATGTGACCATTTGTCGCCTGGTTGGGTGTCCTGTTGGTCCTAAGATTTCTTCTTATGATCGTATGAATACAGGATGGGGCCCTGTTTATCACGTTTATCGTTAGCGTTCAGTTGGGCAGGCAGTTTGTAACTTTTTGATAAGAAGTTGGTGTATGATACATGAAAATAACATGTTTAGATGGGGTCAAAAAAACAGTTGGACCCTGAAAATATGCCATGTTTAATGGAAACTCATCTTCCAAGCCCTATCTGGCAGGGTCGAACTGTATTTGCTGGAGGGTAACTTATGGTATATATATATAGAATTTAAGTATACATGTGAATTGTGAACCAATTTGTTTTATATTGTAACCTCAAACCCTACACAGATAATGGTAAAGCACTTGTTTGTCTTCTTGGGGTGTTTCTATCACATCCTATTATATAAGGGTCCACAAAAATTAAGATGTAAAAGTGTTTCCAGGATCTTATGATGGTTCCGCCGTAGTTTCCAATTGTCAGTTCACCAAGTTACTTGCGTCAATTTAGCTATCGTATACAGGACCCTCACCTTGTTCTAACCATATCGATCATAGCATCAAAACATCCCAACTGTTTGGCCATGTCTGGCCATTGAAGGAAGAACATATATATATATATACATACATATACATACATTTATTTATTTATATACATATATATATATACACATGCATATATATATATATACAGAGTATACAGTATACATATATATATATATATATATATATTGGAGCTACATACCTCCCCAGAAAAAGAAAACACTGGCCTTTTCGATGGCCTTTTCGACAGCGCCTGTCAGGTGGATGTGGAGTATGTCACTCCAGGGATCGTGTACTTGGTGAAACAGCATTTGAAACTTGGAACAGCCAATGGAAGCTATATATATATATACATATATATATGCATATCGGGGTAAATTATAATTTCCTCACTGCGACCGAAGCCTGGAATAATGGTTAGTAAGGGGAATTATATATTCCAATTTGGTCTTATTTCAGGTTAGTGAATTATTATAATTTGCCCACATATATACATATATATGTATATGGAAGGCCAAATAAAGCTCCACTTGAAATACTGGTCGGTGGTTTCAAACATATTTTATTTTCCATAATATATGGGAGAATCCTTCCCATTGACTTTCATATTTTTCAAGATGGTTAAAACCACCAACCAGAATATAAAATTGATCCACATATATATATATATACACATGTATATTATATAATTGTAAGACTTTCCATATATAGGGAAGTTCATAATCCCAACTGACGAACTCATATTTTTCAGAGGGGTAGGGTAGGGCTCAACCACCAACCAGTATATTTATTTATCGCCCTTGGATATATTGGGATAGCCATGCCGATGGTGCCAATAGAATGGGATAGGCCAGATAAAGCCTTTCCACCATGGGATCTGGATCGATGATATCATGGTTTTCACAAGATTTAATTTGTGGGAAATCATCTTACTGTAAATGGCCGAACTATTCATCTTAATTCAGGGTAGTGAAATATTCTAATCTATCCAGATGGGATTGGCTTTAGCCAACAAGCATGGTGCCATGGTGTATGCAAGCAGCAATTTAGTGGTAGTATGACGGGAATGTAACATGAGATAACGCGAATATACTGAATTTGGTAAGCAACTATAATCGAGCTATATATCTACAAACATAGTTACATGATGTATGGTGCCCCAAAAAAAGGTACATGCCTTTTCAAAATTCTCCAGGGAATATTTGATTGGTATACATGTATAGATATATATACGATGTTTTTTGTCAGAAGCAAACAGTGTTCTCAAGACTGAAGATGCAATATTCTTAAGTCTGAAGACGTGGCACTCCCAAACCTGAACGCCTAGAACTGAAGATCGATATGACAAGAAACCTATGGATTGAACAGTTCTTGACAAGACCCTTGTGAAATCTTCAATCCCTGACGTGATTCCCATTTTCCTGAACATGAAGTCTGAACACTGGACAGTTTCCTTGTATCGAGATTATCAAGTCTGATCAGCGGATAGAGTTCATTTGCTCATGTCCTTCGCCCTGCCTTTTTTCCTCCTTCCCCATCTGGCAGGTGAGGGTCTCTAGATTTTATCTGATTTTATAATAGTTTTTATGTTCAAAGATGTATCGACCTAGTTGCTATGGTTACTATATGGTTACTTGGTGGATCATCCCACTTAGTAGGTGGGTTATAACCCCAGTTATAAATGGGATAAGTAGGGTTAATCCACTTATAACTGGGGTTATAACCCACTTACTAAGTGGGATGAACCACCAAGTACTAAATATATGGTAACTGTGGTTCATGAACCAACTACACAACCAAGATGAGTCAGAAAGCACCACCAATCGTAAGGGACGCTACTCCCTGCTCAGAATGGCGAGCGAGCGCAGCCTCTATGAGTTTTGCTTAACCACATTTCTGTTATGATAAGTGATGGAGTGAGGGTATGTGTGTCTACGTGTGTATATTATATGATGTACAGTATCCATGTTTGTCCTACTTTAAATGTGTATATATATATATCTGATTGGTGGTTTGGAACATGTTCTATTTTCCATACATTGGGAACAAACATCCCATTTGACTAATATTTTTCAGAGAGGTGGCTCAACCACCAACCAGATATAGACATGTGAAATATGTGTTGAGCAAAATGCAGCTTTGAAAATCTTCGTCTAAGTGTCGGTCCAAACGTTCAGCCAGGAAGAAACACCCCTCTGTGCGCGGGATCTTGCTGGAATGCACCATGGCATCAGTTGTGACACGTGGCACGTGGCACCAAAGGCTTTGGGGGTGGCCAAAGCAAGAACACGAGTACCCTTAAAAGTGGTGTTCTACTATGTTTTTCCCCATAATCTTAGTACTTTTAACCATTTTAAGTTGGGGTCTACTTGGAGGGTCTTAACCAATGTGGTTTTTCCCCCAGCAATCAGTTGATTTACCTTGAACTTAGCTATTTTTCACGGGGTCATCATCTTGGAAGAACGATCAGAGAAATCAAGAATCCTTCAACCGCACTCCAAGTAATTTTAATTAATAAACCCTGACTATGATTTCGAGGGTGACCACCAAAATAGTGATGAAGTACTGTAAAATTGGAACCCCCTTACTCAATGGCTTATCCCTGTGAGTTATAGCCCTCGTCATAACTGGACTAACCCTACTTAACCTACTTATAACTGGGGTTACAATATGTTATAAATCCACCTACTAACTGGTATGTTCCTGCAAGTAATTAATTATTAATCACAGTCATATAATGTACTAACTATCATAGTGATTAGTTAATAGTTATAATCATTAATAACTATGATAGTTAGTAATTAATATTAATTAATACTAAAATTAAAAATAACAATTATACATACTATAAGTATTAATTAATATTGTTTAATAACATACTTATAGTATGTTACAATCCACCTCTGCGCATCCACGGGCGGATGAACCATTAGGATCCACTACACATATGGTCATTTCTAGGAGTTAAATAACTGTTCATTTCTATGGGATTAACTAAGTAATCATTATTTCTATGGGATTTCTATGGGATTTCTATGGGATTATAACTTATAAATACTGATTATACAGTCCATAAATGGGTTGAAATCAGCAAGTACTTATAACTGGTATTTTTTTCAGGGCCTAGCAAGTGTACCAAGGTGTATATCAATGGCCATTTCAGGAACCTTTCGACGCATTCCCAAGGCCAACTGGGATGAGACTTGATGAGTCGAATTGAAATGGACTTATTGTTGTACTTTAAAACGGGAGGTATTATCATAAAAACATGGTATTATTCCATTAATTGGATTATATACTTGGATTGTACTTATGAAATATTTTATGAGATTACAATTACACGTTCCATATTTCGGGCCATAACTGTAGGTATTCATAAATTGGGAAAACCTTTACCATTCCCCAGGTACAGAGCTCCCACCCTACGCTGATGCTCTGCGCGACGAGACGGGGCTGCCGGTCTTTGATGCCATTACCAACGCGGAACCTGAGCGTCCTACGAGAAGGGAACATTTCTGGATCGACAAAAGCTGATTTCATGGTAATTTATTAGGATTGAATTGCCAAAACTGGGAATGATTTGGGTTCATAATTATGTGAGCACAAATTTGGTGATTTATGATATAGCTAAGTTGATGAACATAACCCCAATAACGAGCAAGAACTTATGGAAGATGTATCATGATGTATCGAACAATGATGTAAACGAAACAATGAGTTGACGATGTTTAATTAGCAACAATCATGAAACATGCTAGACGTTGGGGTTTCTTTGTGGGTTTCCGACTGGTATCATCTCGTTAGTCCCAAACAATATGAGGGGACCTCCTAAAAGTATCAACATGAATAACATGTATTAAATATGATCAACAGTTCGGGTTGTAGCATCTAAAATGTAGGTACCCATGGGTATCCATATCCATAGCCTTATCAGAATGGTTGATCACAATTTGATGGTTAATTTGATGGTTAAACACCCCACATTTGATGATCAATCAACATGATTTTGGGGGATGTACTGACACCATTGTCAGATACACACGTAGGTAATTTCAATGGCCATTTCAGGAACCTAAATTGGAGGTACCTACCATATATAAGGCCCATTTTTCAGGCCTTAACTTCAGGGGATATACCCACAATTCATATAGCCCAAACATATGGTACGTTTACGTACCTCCAATCTGTTGGATCCTGAAGATCTCCCATTAACTATAGATATATCACCAACAAAAACCATAGTGACATTGGAGTTATTTGCACCATAGTTAAAACACAATCTCTAATCAACTCACCCAACTGGTTGATAATTCATCCCAGTGGAACGATAGACAGGATGCTGCGGAATGACGCCATGGTGATGACCAGCTTAAGTGATTCGAACAGGTTTAGTCGGGGATGGTATGAATTGCAATCCCGAAACAGATAGAAATTGGCAAAATCCCACTGGTCGTAAATTGAACCCTTTCTATCTATAGTTGGGGGTTTAATTATGTTGAAATCACTTTGTTTTTTTTCGACTAAAATTGCAGTTTGCACGAACTGTAGGTGCAATATTGCATTCTGTAATCACACGTGGCCGAGAAGCATTGTTTCGTTTGAAGCATTCGTGATTGCAGGACGCACAGGTTCAATGTCAGGTGTGCTATGTGTTTTCTGATTCAAGGATTAGGTGGATTAGGTGGCTCATCCCACTTACTACCCTCTGATAAACTAACATAACTATGGAAAATCACCCTTTTTAATGGGTAAATAAACTATAAATGACCGTTTTCAATGGCAAACTGTTAGTTTACCAGAGGCTAAGTAGGTTATAACATATTATAACCCTAGTCTTACATGGATTAATCCTACTTATCCCACTTATAATATCTTATAACCAGGGATATAACCTACTTGGGATTCGCGGGATGAGCCAGCAAGTATTCCCTGGCCCTATCGGTTGGAACGTGTTGCTGGCTCCAGACTTCTCAACAAACCACCAAGTTGACTCCGATGTTGGTGATGCCCCCAGACATTTTGTTTGTTCGTTCATGTTCACCCACTGAATCGTATCTCATAGAATTGGATGATGGAAAATTTTTCAGGAAACCCCTAAATTTGATGGTAAAAATTATGGTTTCCGGTTAAGATTTCCCTTTAAACCAATCCAGTGAGTATCGTTAATTCAGCCTCATAAACCCAACAGTGCCACCCATCGTGTGTTCGGTTCAGGATTTCTTCATCTCAGCCAGAATGGCTCCTTGCCCGAATGGAGCGGGCTGCGTTGCAACTTTTTGCAAGGTTCATCTTGGAAAACGCTGGTTTTTTATATTTTTTAATGATGGTAAAATGGGGATACTGGGGATACAATTCGTTCACGGGGATATGGGGATATATCATTACCCATAGGATCCATGTATGCTATATATGGTAACATTTACCATCAATATACCCCAAATGTTAGCATATATACCATACATGGATCCTATGGGTTAGATATTGTAGAAATACTCCGGGAATGTTCTTGGATTCGCTGGTTTTTATCCACCATGAAACCTAAAAATCCAAGAAAATCACGACCGAACCCTGTTCTCCCGAGCCCTGGAATCATGGTTTTTATATGGGAAATCATCCCCATTCATGGCCGAAGTATTCAGGTTAGTGAATTATTGTAGTTCACCCAGATATATCACCAACAAAAACCATAGTTATTGGAGTTATAAACCAACTGAACGCTATCTTGGGGGCACCACCATATTTATCCTCCATATTTATCCTCCATATTAACCTCCATTTAACCACCATATTAACCACCATATTTATCCTCCATATCAGGTTGTGAACCATAGTTATTTTGGGTCAGCCGTTTATGAAACACGTCACGTGGACCACTGGAGCAGCGTCACGAACTGGCGCCAGGCATCGGGGACTCCGTGGTATTCATTTCGAAATGGTTACAATGACAATATATATATATAGATAGACATAAAAATGGATTATAGATTTCTATCTAATCATATATTCTATTGATATATATATATATAAACAATATATTCTATCATTTCTATCGAAAATCATATACTATCACGTTTCATACGTGTGGGATTGCATAAATGTATCAAGATTTCTTATCAATGATTGGTTTCTTATAAAGGTTTCTTAAATAAATATCATCACCATAATTTCTTGGTGATATTAACTGCTTGGTGGTTTGGAACCATGGCATTTTATGACTTTCCATTCAGTTGGGAATGTCATTATCCCAACTGACTTTCACTCCATCATTTTTCAGAGGGGTAGGTATACCACCAACCAGTTATAATGCTTTGTCTTGAAATGCCATTTGTCCCAAAGATCGTTTTGCGTGTTTGTTTCAATGTTGCAAACATCTTTCTTGGCACAAATACAATAATCTGGGTAAATTTCATCACGACCGAACCCTGTTCTCCCTCACTGGAAATCATGGTTTTTATATGGGAAATCATCCCCTTTTATGGCCGAACTATTCAGTTTAGTGAAATATTATTTCATTTACCCAGAATAATGCAGGGGTTGGTAACTGTCCCATTTTGGGAATATTGGACATCACCCTATAGTAGCCATTATAGACCATATACCTAATGGTTGGGTGATGTTCAATGGGGACATTTAATGACCCAGAATAATGATACAGTCTTACCATCACCGTGTGGATAACCACCGAGGATAACCCACGCTTCGGATTCAACCAGTGGCAATTGGGATGGGATGGCATCCAGGACAGCATAGCGCGCAGAGTTTTTTTTGCGTTTTCTACGTTTTGTGCATGCCGAAAAAAGAGTGGTGTATATGTCTTAAGATATGTATATATATATAAGATGATACATATATATATATACATATAATTTTTGCATATATATATAATATATATAATATACATCATATATATATAGTATATCTACATGTGTATGTGTATGTACTTGGCAATCGCTTGCGCCAAGCGAAGCTGCGAAGTGATGGGTGTTGTCACTATTCAGAACCACAGTTTTAATGTGGTACGCCCAATTACAAGCCATTCCCAGTATTAACCATAAATGGCTTATATAACTGGTTGGTGGTTTGGAACATTTTTTATTTTTCCATATATTGGGAATAATACTCCCATTTGACTGATATTTTTCAGAGGGGTGGCTCAACCACCAACCAGATAAACATATAAACTAGTTAGTTTAGTTAGTGATTAAGTTACATATATATATATATTCATGGGCTTGAATTATTATAAACATATATATATATATAGATAAAACCATCCCCAAATGGTAGTTGCTTCTGGCATTGGGTTCATCCCACATAGCTTTGGTGTCCAACATGTCCAGATTCGTCTCGGAATCCGAGACCAAGCTGGTGATGTCTGGGTAAATTTCATCACGACCGAACCCTGTTCTCCCGAGCCCTGGAAATCCATGGGTTTTTATATGGGGAATCATCCCCTTTTATGGCCGAACTATTCAGATTAGTGAATTATTATAAGTTGCCCAGAATATTGCATGATGTTTTCCACAGATTTCCAAACACAGCAGAAGTTATATCCGGAAAGGAGGTTTGGGGTCACGGGTCACCCATTCCAGCAAATCGTTGTTGGCGACATTACCAGACATCAATGCTTATATTATTCTGGATGATGGTTTCAAACATTTTTTATTTTCCATTTCATATATGGGATGTCATCCTTCCCATTGACTACTATTTTTCAGAGGGGTAGGTATACCACCAACCAGAACTAACTATGTTTATCTATGTTAAGATGTTCAGACAAACCCATTTGGTTGCAGGGGTAGGTATACCACCAACCAGTCAATGGTTATATCATCATCATCATCATCATCATCAAACATCATCTAACATCATAGTTGTGGGTCTGGGCAACACACAGGGCCTGTGGGTATTATTACAATGTGTTGTTTTGGCTTGAATGTATAACTGTTGATGACCTGTCAGATCCTCATTAAACAACGACCAAAAACGGCCACAGAAAACATGGGAAAATTGTAGATGATGGGGACAGTGGGGGTAGCCAAAAAATTATACCTTGGAAATGGTCAGTGAACTATTTATCCATATTATTAATTGGATTATATGATTTATGTGATTCACTATTAATGATAACAGTAAAAACTATATAAGTAAAAACTGTTTTTATAATTATCACTAAAAATATGAATCACTATGACAGGCATTATAAAACTGTATTTAATCATTATTACTTGGAGGATCATCATGATCATCCCACTTAGTGGTTTATAACCCCAGAAAGAAAAGTAGGGTAAGGAAGGGTTAGTCCAGTTGTGACCGGGGTTATAACCTACTTATTAACTGGGGTGAGCCACCAAGTAGAACCAAAGAAATATCAACATAGCTATGGAACATCGCCACTTTTCAAAGGTAAATATAGGTACCCTCTGGTAAATAAACATAGACCCTGCAAATCACCGTTTTATAGAGGAAACTAATCTTCCAACCCCTATCTACCAGGGTCTATGTTAATTTACCAGAGGGTAAATCATCCATGAGTGGTCCATCTATACCATGACTAGTTCGTAAGAAATTCCAATCTGAACGAAGCTTCGCGATTCAAAAACTGCTTCGCCGCCAGGACACCTATGAGTTTGGAGCCTTGCCGATTCAGTGGTGTGTATGGTGGGGATTGGTGGTGATAGTTTCAGAAAGCCCCATGATATCAATGGTCATTTCAGGAACCTATTTATTGGAGGTACCTACCAGATATAAGATGATATAAGGCCTGTTTTTAAAGCCTAAATTTCAGGGAATATCCCCACAATTCATATGGCCCAAAATATGGTACGTTTACGTACCTCCAATCTGTTGGATCCTGATTTTTTTCCATTGATAGACGGTCGAGTGAAATCCCAAAAATGGGGATGGATTGATGCATCAAATCGAAGTGTTTGGGACCACACACTTTACTCTATTTTTAATGGGATTTAATTGGATTTTATTGTGATTTAATGGGATTTTATAGTGATTCAATGGGATATTAATGGGATATACCCTCTGGTAAACTAACATAGCTATTGAAAATGGCCATAGAAATAGTTAGTTTTCCCATTAAAAATTGTGATGTTCCATAGTTATGTTAGTTTACCAGAGGGTAACCAGCCCTTTTTTGGGGTACCCAATTTTGCCCCAAACCTTTTTTTTTTTTCATGGTGTCGTATCGAAGTGTTTAATCTTTTTGGAGGCGAAAAACAAGCTATATGAAGTGGGAAACACACACTAAAATGTGGGTGGTGAACACCACTTTTTGGGTGGTCATGGGGGGGTTGGGCACACTCAAAATTACTATGTTGAATGGTGAAGATTATGATGAAAATTAGTGGATTGGGGCGACCATATCAACATATATCAACAATTTTTCCCCTTTTCACCAAGCCAAATGTCAATACAGGATGGGGCCCCAGTTCGTTAGCTAAGTTGGTTTATAACTATAATAACCATAGTGTATGATACTTATAGCTATATTTGGATGGGGTTATCAACCAACTTATAACTGGAGGGCCTCATCCTGTATTAATGGCAATATTTACTGCATTGCGCATCGATCAGCAAATTGATCATACCTGCGATATCTATCGATATCTCATAGACCCAAACGGGGGCCAATTGGGTACCCTATACCACTGTGATGTACTTTCATACAAACCAACAGGATTGGAGAAGTAGCACGGTCAGCACGGTATTTTTTGATCTTGTGAACCCCTTAGACGTCCATCAATTTTCATGGAGTTTGAGTACAGAATCCTTATGTTTTTTCGAAAGATAAAGATTATGGCTCCTAGCTATTATCTAGGTGATATTGTCTGCCTGTGTGAAGATTGACATGGAACTGTACTACCGGGTTTCATATCTTTATCTCTTTGATTCAACAAACATAGTTTGCATTTGTTTGTTTCTTTTTCCAATTCTACCAACAAATCCTCAGAGGTAGACTTCTGATGAAATGTTCCCTGGTTCCAATTCATCTTTCCACCCCTGAAGGATTCTTCCCTTGGGACCGGTCATGGGGTCATGGTTTGTTGCCGCCGCGTGATGTCGTGATGTCAGGCAGCAATCTTTCCTTCAAAAGGGCGTCGAAACTCTTGAGCTGACAGTTGAGCTGACAGCGAATGGGGATGCTGACTTCAAAGAGTCCATCTTCACGAAGATCTGAGTAATGACATTAGGAATGTGGGATTCACCTAAACATCAATAAACATCCGTAAACATCCATAAACCATCCCAAGTCATCACCGCTTTTGTGAGTGTGATTGACAGCATCCCCAAATTGGAGTTGTTTATAGCTTTGGGTTTCCCACATTAGTAGAACAAGTAAACAAGTGAATGGGACATGGAAGTGTAGTACTACAATGTTGAGTTGTTTCTTAAACGAGAGCAACAAGTCAATGAAGTGATCCTGAAAAAATGGCGTATGTGAAGGTTTTCTGAATCATGGGTGATTCCTAAAACCATATATAAGCTTTCACTAGTAAAATTGCCCAATTTTGGATGATTTGAGGTTATGGGTTACACCAAGGAATTCGGACACCTCCATGTTGATTTTCCCTAAGCAGATCCAAAGGAGTCGTTGCGGCGATTTAAACAGCCATATATTATTAGGTGCTTCAAGCAACAACTGGTTGGTGGTTTGGAACATGAATTTTATTGCTTTCGATATATTGGGAATGTCATCATCCCAACTGACGAACTCATATTTGTCAGAGGGGTTGAAACCAACCAGAACAGTTCGATGCTGGCTTTAAAACGACTGTTGCTTCTTCTGTGCTAGGTAGTTTGTTTCACAAAAACATGGAGAAGCATTAAACTTCTCCAGCTTTTGTGTAAACATGCAGGGTATCTAAGATTTGCCATGATGACGTGCAGAAGTGAAGATAAGTATAACCCTGACAGTATTCTATAGATGGTTGGTGAGTATGGTAGAACTTTACCCAGAAACAAAACACACAACAAAAACATTGGAAGAGTACTACCATTTGTTGGACAGGACGTTCGTGAGCCGTTCGGGCTGTTGTGGCTCGGAACATGGTGCAGTTTATTGTTTTGTCTCTGGGTCATCATTGATATTTGTTGTAACTAGTGGCAAACACATATTATAATGGAAAGTCCCCCCTTTTGTAGATCATTTGCCCTTGAGAAAGTGAGCATGGGTATGAAACATCCACAATCATTTTCCGTGGGAAACAACGGAATTTGCACACCTATGTATGTGATACATAAAATCATCCTTGTATATGATTGAGCTATTGGAAGGTGCTGTTTTTTGTCCATTGCCATATAGATAGTTTTTTCAGATTTTCAGATGGCGAGAATGTCAACCCCGTATTGATTCATCCCCGATGTATGTTTGAATGGTACCCCGGTGTGCTAAAAAATAAAGGTTTTACAGACAAATACTCGGATTTATGAATCGATCCTTAAATTTAATCATTGTTGGCCTCCGCTCAGTGGGTGATTTAGAACCCCTATGAAAATCCATTAACAATACGTATATATATATCATATATATATATATGTATTGTGTATATAGTGTATATATATATAGAGTATATATAGTGTGTATATATATATACACACTAAATATAGTATATACAAATCCTCAAAAAACACTGAAAAGTAAATCTTCACGATTTCAAAGGGGATTTACGTTTTGATCCTTGGGGATAACCCACGGATCCAAAAGATGGGGCGAGCCACCAGGGTTTGTCTAACAATGGTGTATACCCCCCAAATGCTACTTTTACTAGGGACAATGATGATGAAGCTATGGATTTAGAGGTACTGTGTACCTCTTTTTTAGACAAACCCACCAAGTATAGACACGTATTGAATTTTGGAGATGTTCTGATATATCTAGCCAATTCTAACAATATCTAAGATTTTCGGATTGAGCTGGCGAGCCACATCAGCGCGGTTTCCACGTGAAAGATCGTAGCTGACTGCCCAAAGGCAGACCAGGAGGACCCGCAACCGCAAGGACGGCCGTGCTCTGAACATAGTGTCATCAAATTTGCTACCCTCTGGTAATTTAACATAGCTATTGAACATGATCATTTATAGTTGATTTACCTATTATAAATTGATATTTTCCATAGCTATGTTAGTTTACCAGAGGGTAATCCCCACACAAAAAGGAGGTGTCAATGGGAAACTCGTTGAACTAAACCTGTGATTTTTGAATTTTCAATGATTGTCATACTGTGGATGGTTGCGAAATCCTGCACCACCAAACGGATGGTTAAAACCCTATGAATCATGGGATAAACCACCTATTAAGTGGTGCAGGATTTCGCAACCATCCACCGTAGGTTGTTCATAGCCCCTGTCGGTTGATAATTATAGATAGTTTATTATAGTGTCTTAATGGGGATTTAACACCACTATCTATAGGGGCTGTGGCTGTAACCATCAAGACTTAATGAATAATTATTCCGGGTTCGTGGTTGGTTGACTTTGATTTTATTCCGGGCCGGGACAATCCTAGATCGACATGGAGTAGGCACATCATCTACACATGGGATATAAATTCCAGCAAACCATGGAACTAATTGCTAGAGGGCATGCTATTTTCTCAACCAAAGAAACGGGATGATCAATTTTCATATTTTTCAGACTGCGAGAAACCACCTGACTCAGGTTTTGGAAGAACTGTCCTTCGTGATATTTGTTTTTTTTAATCGCCAATGGTGAATGGTTACCCTCTGGTAAACATACAAAAAGCTATTGAAAATGGCCATTTATAGTGAGTTTTCCCATTAAAAAGTGTGATTTTCCATAGCTATGTTAGTTTACCAGAGGGTATGTTCGTTAGTTATCATGTTGCCCCATCCCGAAATTCTTGGTATCCAACACAAGAATCCTTGCTGCCCTACAAACCAAATTGCCCTTTGGTAATGACACATGTAGCTGTGGAAAAGCACCAGTTTAAATCATCATAGATCATAATGTGGGTAAAACAATAATAAACTATCCCCCAAATCACCATTTTTATAGGTGGCATAAACCATTCCCATATGGATAATGGGCGGTTTTATCCACATTAATATAAATTGGCAATCTTCCAAAGCTATGTTGCGCAATCTGTTTGGCAAAGTTTGGCCGTAACCTGGGACGATGAGCCCGCTGATCAAAGTGATATCCAGACAAGGGATACTTGTTTGTCACATGAAACAACCAGAGGATAATTACCATTTGACCCTCCAAGTTTACTCTCAAAAAATCAGAAAAATTACCTAAAATGATGAGGTGAAGAGAACAGCATTTGAAGTCTGGGGAAATGGAAGGTCAAGGTAGTGGCATTCAAGAAATATATGCATTTTTTCGCGAGGTGCCAGAGCGGCACCTTTCCATTCTGCCCAGGTTGGCAAGTCCGTCCTTGCGGACGCCTGTAGCGTTTTGAAAAATGTTGTCTTTTTGTCCCAAACGACTCGTTTTTTTTACAAATAGAGGTATCTTAAGTCATGGGGGATCCCCAGTCGTCACCATAGGTTTTAGTACGAAGTTCTGGTCGTTCATGACGACTGGATGAGAACTGGGGGTAGCCCAAACACTTAGGAAACCTCCAAATCCAAACATATGTAATGCATTGTTTTAAAACATCAATACCTGGTTGGTGGTTTGGAACATGAATTTTATTTTTCCACATATTGGGAAGAATCATCCCAACTGACGAACTCATATTTTTCAGAGGTTCGGTATACCACCAACCAGTTATAATGCATTGTGTTGAAATGCCATTTGTCCCAAACATCGTTTTGCTATTGTTTCAATGTTGCTTATCTTTCATGGCACAAATACTATAACACTAGCCAAATAATGCAACACATGTGAAGGCCATGGTTTGTGTCTTTCTACACGGAGCCTGATTGGTATATTCACAAACCGTCTGATGATTTTACAAACTATGTTTGTGATGAATGCCCTGATATGCACATGTATTGTTGGGATACGTTGAAGTTGAGGCCAGCAACCGGTGTTGGCGTTTCAGCTGTTGATTTTGGCATTATATACCTTTACATATGCTTACATTGTGAATGTTTGGTGTTTCAATTTATTTTCTGTTGGGTATCTATAGTATACTATATAATACTATATAATACTATATAATACTATATAATACTATATAATACTATATAATACTATATAATACTATATAATACTATATAATACGATATAATAATATATAATACTATATAATACTATATAATACTATATAATACTATATGATACTATATGATACTATATGATACTATATGATACTATATGATACTATATGATACTATATAATACTATATAATACTATATAATACTATATAATACTATATAATACTATATAATACTATATAATACTATATGATACTATATAATACTATATATATATTTAGATCATTTGTACATACACATACACACAAAGATTTCTTAATGGATAACGTCCATTTTGGGACATGTTTTAATCTTGAGAATTCCTACTGAGCAACTGCTAAGCAGTATGCCCAGGGCGGCCTATTTGAAGACCATCGTAAAACTTTGTTCCAAATGAGTGCCCAGCAGATTTTCATGGCCGCTCGACACAGCGGAAGGTGAATTGGTTGATGTGATTGGATTGCTTTGTTTCTTGAATACCGTCTGGTGTCATCAAACGTGGCCAGCTGGATAATCCAAAATCAATTTATAGGTGATTGTCCCAGCTAAAACCCCTCCATTGATAAGGGATGCCCATTGCCACGTTTGATTGCCGGAGGGCATGTGTGTTTTTTCTTTTAAGGACAAATGTTTGATGTTCCCCAAGAAAGCCGACACATGCCAGGAGTGCAATCATGTTACTGTAGCTATCCCTGACGCATCAGTTGATTTCCGCCTGAAACACATTGAGAGATTTCGGGCAACACGAACGGGGATATCAAACGAACATGTTGATCAATGTCTTAGTCGCTTTTGCCTTGAAATAAACAGGGGATCTGAGATTCAGCAACATGAACAGGGAAATCAAGCGCAAATGTTAGCTAATACTAAGATTCGAGTACTAGACCTAGGCTCTAAATTTCACCGCAGTACATGAATACAGAAATCTAAGCACACCTAACCAGCTTATTTCATGAGTTCTTCACCAATCGAGAAGTTCAGAAACACATGGCAAACACTGTTCTTATCCAGCACCATGCGATGCCGATTCTGGGATTGTTCTCTGGGCATTCAGGGCAGGGTACCTTGAAAAGCCCGGCTGGGGCCAAAATTTCGGTGAAGCCTGGCCAAAGGTGCCAGGCGAGAAAAGTTCACAATGCCATGGAAATAGCCAAGGGAAGCATGGACATCACTGATTGGTGGTTTGGAACATGGCTTTTATTTTCCACAATATATGGGATGTCATCCTTCCCATTGACGAACTCATATTTTCAAGATGGTTTTTTAACCACCAACCAGATCATGATCAACAGGGAAATCCATCTAGATTATCTAGACCCTCCAAAAACTCCAAAGTGGGACTTACTCTCTAGGGAACAAACGTATCCACTTTTTTTGTGGAAAATATTTTTTTTGGATACGTTAGCTGCTGTGAACATAGGCTATGATAAATGCCCTATACTTGAGACATGTTAGTTGAAA
>Ga0126342_10001496_pt1 | contig 33070 bp, 33 predicted proteins | sample Cyp1metagenome_FD_92528 | JGI IMG/M metagenome (GOLD analysis project Ga0126342, IMG submission 92528) | Coral microbial communities from Lord Howe Island, Old Settlement Bay, Australia - Cyphastrea 1 metagenome | ecosystem: Host-associated > Invertebrates > Cnidaria > Coral ...
ATATATATATATAGATGTGAGTATATATACACATTTTGACATGCGTTTTCAACCGGATGCCAAATCCAAGGAGGTACAGTTGGTCTGTGGGAGAAGGGGTCCAAATCCATCGTTGGAACCGTCAACATCGTAGATTGCATTGCTTTTGACAAGTCTTCAAAGGCAGAAACCTATGATCGACACCGCGTGTCCGAGTCAGAGCACCTTGTGCATTAAAACTCGGGGAATGAATTTTCATTTTGCCCCTTCAAAACCCACCAGCTAGCTTGGGGATCCCTACAAAAATTTTAACAAATAAATACATAAATATATATATGTATGTCTATATACATATATATTTGATAGATGACTAGATGCATATATAGAGTATACAACATGTATATTTGACAAAAAACAAAAATATTATACATACGTTCCGATTTCCATGTGGGATACCAAAGATAGAAAAGTTTCTACTTGGGGATGCTTATCGACCTAAGTTCTTTTTCTGTATGATACATGAGTATATGTAAATAGAAATAATACAGCATGTATATTTGATTTCTACAACAAAGAATATATATTTAATATATAGAAACCTACATATATTTACAAATACATATGTTCCGATTTCCATGGGGGATGCCAAAGATAGAAAAGTTCCTATTTGGGGATGCTTATCGACCCATTTGGTTTATCAAGTTCTTTATCTATACAGCGTGTAAATTAGATATATGACAACATATATATATATAAATAAGTGACCATATGTTCCGATTTCCATGGGGGATACCAAAGATAGAAAAGTTCCTATTTGGGGATGCCTATCGACACATTTGTTTTATCAAGTTCTATATCTGTATGGTACATGGATATATGTAAATACATATGCGGCATGTGTTTTTGATATATAACAATATTATATACATATATATATACATATATATACACATGTTCCGATTTCCATGGGGGATACCAAAGATAGAAAAGTTCCCTAATCAATTCCCATTTGATTGGACAACCAAGGTTTGAATTGCCATTCTTGAAGCAAGACCTGTACGCATGGGTCGTAAAGGATGCTGCGATGTTTGAGGAGCCATTGGATTTCCAGCCAAAGCTTGGCTGCATGAAGTTCATGCAAGTTGATCCATCCTTCTGGGAAGGGTTGCTCAAACCACAAACGAGCACGGAGGACCAAGCCGAATCGCAGCTGCTGATCACACTTTCACAAGAAGAAGCAGAAGGGATTCTATCAGGAAACCAAACTTACCTGTTGCGCTCCCAGCGCAGCACTCATGGGCGGGTACATATCTGTGTGAAATCCCTCGGCTTTACGCTTCTTGGCTCCGTCCAATTTGAGGCTACTCAGACATTCCAGTCGTTGAAACCCTTCAAATCATGGGAGGGCCTACCAGGCTGCAATCCCTCGGACGTTGACCCTGCTAGCGCTCTCATGAAGAGACTCAAGGAAGGCAAAGTTGTTTATGCAGTGACGCTGGCGTCCCCTCAAAGAGCAGCCACCACTGTGGAATGGTGCTCGCCAGTGGCTTGGTCTAAGTTTCTGGGGAACCCTAGCTGGGGAATATCACAGCAAAAACCAGGGTGTGTGTATATATATATAAATGTGGTGTGTGTACCATCAAAAGACCACATACTAATTTTGGTTCACCCTCAAGAAGAAACATAAATCAATTATATGTATGAGTACAATCTACTGTTGACATGTATGTAGGCCCCAATTTGTCAGGACCATGGGGGATACTAAAGATAGAAAAGTTTTGGCTGGGGGAAACCAAATTAAAATATATGAGAGGTCACCCCGCAAGGTAGGCAGTGGAAGTTTATGATGTAGGCCCCTAGTTATGCGGAATCTGACATATTTTTGGCACCCTTTGTATGTGAGGTCCATGGGGGATACTGAAGATAGAAAAGTTTTGCTTAGGGGAAATTCTAGCAGTCACCCGGCAAGATGGGTTGAGGAAGTTTCCGATGTGCCCCTTTATTTTTGTGGGGAAAGCAAGAATGGGTGATATCGGGTGATATTGAAGATAAGAACAGCTTAGGATTGGGGAAACAATTTCCAAATACCCCGAATCACCTAAAGTTGCATTTTTTTAGTGGAAAATGAGTGGTTTTGGGATACCTCAATGTAAAGGGAGAAGCACTCGGATTTATAAGTAGAACCATGGAACAGCAGTGCCAGGTCAGAAGTGTGATCCCGAAAGTGCGAGCTGTGCCTGCAGCGGAACTCAAGCCTCTTTGCAGGCATCTCGGTTCTTCTAAACGCATGTTTGCTCCAGCCTGTTCCCCTTAAATCTGGTATCTCATCAAACCACCGTTTTGTGCAGTGGACTCTCCTTTTCGGACTCCACCCAGGTGCAGCAACTCTTTTTTTTTTCTATTGTTCATCTTTGAAAAGCGCAGGCTATCTGCAGAAGTGCAGTGGTTGAATGGCAGGAAGCCGGGACTATCCTTGAAGGAAACTGCTCACTACTTCCTTGACCTTCTTTCCCCTGCGGAATACTCCTACCTTCAAGGGGTTTGCCAAATGCTCAGTGGGAAACCAATTATGATTGGGACTACGTGCAGTGGTTTGGAGACTGGGGGCATGGTCATTCAAAAGACTTTTGCGGCCCTGAATGAGCGGTTTGGAACAAACGTGTCCTCGAGGGTGGCCTTCGCAGCAGAGCTTCACAAGGACTAGTTACAGCCCTGCTTTTAGTATATCATATATATATATATATGTATTGTACACACTAAAAGTCAGAGTGCCGCAACGGCGCGCCAATAAAGGAATGATATGGGAATCTTCTCCACAACCACAAATAGCTGGGGGATACTAAAGATAGAAAAGTAAAACCCAATAAAGGGATGATATGGGAATCTTCCCGACACCCAAAAATAGCTGGGGGATACTAAAGATAAAAAAGTAAAACCCAAAAAAGGGATATGGGAATCTTGTCCACATCCACAAATAGCTGGGGGATACTAAAGATAGAAAAGTATCTTAAGAGGGGAGTATCAGTCAGGGCAGCCTTTTTCCCAGCATATTTGCAGTATTTTCAAGATGCGCTCCCCTTTAGTCTCTCATTGTTCCTCGTTTGAAAACACATGCATATATTTATATAATATGTTTGCATAGAAATTGCTTCTGCATGTGTTAGGTCCTTCCTCAAGTCTCCACATGATGAGAGGAGAAACGAAGTTTTATTGCAAGAGCTCATGCTGGAAAAGTGGACCACCTGTTTGCTGATGTGAAAGACCTTGCAGCAAATGGCCGTGGACATTGCGATATCCATGGTGCGGAGTGTGCTGTACCACGAGTTGATGTCATCATCTCAGGAACTGCCTGCACATCTATCAGCGGGGAGCGCACCTCCAACGCAGATTTCGCAACGTGCTTTGCAACTGGGGCGGGGGCTTCTGGCATCACTTACCAATCTGGCTACCGTGACATGATCCCCCTGACCAAAGCCTTGGTTTCTCTGTATGAGAATGTGAAGACGGTCGCTGAACGCATCTTGGCTCAGTGGATGGAATCACCATGGGGCATCCTTTTCGAATCACTTTTCTATCTTTAGTATCCTGCAGGCAAATGATACTGGAGACTGGGTCAATCCCGAACAAAATAGAAGGGATGTCCATTTTAGAGTAGAAACAGGGAATGTGTTAAGATGGGGACCATACTAAAGATAGAAAACCCGTGGCTTGCTGGCAGGCATTTCTTAGGGGCTCAAGTTGTGTCTAGATCGCATCAACCGTAGCACAGCCATGTCAGACTTTTACTTCTACGTTTTGATTGTCTACGTGATGGCCTGCATCGCGCGGGATACTTACAATGCTGTGGCTTTATTCGTGGGAGGCTTCAGTCAGCCTGTATCCAAGAAGAGCCCAACAGTGCACATGAGCCCTTTACCCACGGATCACACTAAGACAATGGACATGAACCAGGTGGAAGATCTGAAGTTTGTGTACCAGTCCTCCCGGGCAAATAAGGCTTGTCGGTTGTTGGCATGGACCCGTCGTAAACATTTGTTCGCTTGAATCCACCCACACAAAGGGCCACAAATAGCTGAAAGGGAGTCCCACTAAAATCACACATTTGCTTGAACCGCATCAATTTCAATTTTCCCTGAAGGTTCACCTTTTCCAAACGTGCGTGCCATGCCAAGATTTGACAGCCTACTCTGTGTGTGCCAACTGCTTGAAAAAAATCCAGAAAAAAAAGCGGTGAAATGGCACCCTTTTCGGAGTACATAGCCGCATCAAGATGCAGGTGAGATTGGATTGCCCGGAAAAAACACATCCTGTTCGAAACATGTGAGTGCTGCGGCGGGCATCCCAAACTCTCCCCCCAAATTGGGCTACCACGGGAAACACAAATTAGGTGGGGGATACTGAAGATAGAAAAGCGGGACTGAACCACAAATGGGGATTGATATTCACTGTTGATCCTTTTTGTGGACGGGGAGATGCACAACTGGTTTCCCATCTATCTATTTACTTTCCTGTATATAACTATATGTTCATCATGGGAAAATATCGCCTCTATCCACAAATCAGTTGGGGGATAACAAGATAGAAAAGTTGGAACTGTGGAGCCAGCCAATGATGGGGATGAAACCATAGATATCCCAATTACCCAAGTGTCCATTTGGCCCGCAACCAAAAAATGATGATTTTTGGTCTACCGCCCCTGTAATCTTTTCCATGGGAACCTATGGCCCTTGTCCACAAATCAGTTGGGGGATACAGAAGGCAGAAAAGTTGGAATTGTGGAGCCAATGATGGGGATCCCGGGTTAGCAAAAAGATCTGTGGATTGGGTGAGTATGTTGTTTTCTCTTGTTCTTGCTTTCATATTTTGTGAATATAATCATATATTTATAGACTTCAGAGAAAGATATCCTTGTCAAACTCTTGTGGTGGGATGTTTACTTGCTGAGAAACCAGGGATACCCCGAAGAGAACCAAACCCTCCGATTAGCTATTTAGCTTGAGGATACTGAAGATAGAAAAGGGACCCCTGGGGATCCTCGCATTAAAGGTTTTGAAATTTGGTGACATACCAATGTAGTATAATATATATATATATATATATATATAGGTATGGCCAAGTTGGCGCAGAAATAACCCACGCCAGGTTTACCGCCCCATTGCCCTCACTCAGCCATTCTCAGTGACCGCCTTGGACCTGAGGCATTTCAGACGCTGACAAGGTGGCGCGCCCACCCTTGATCGAGACCCTGATCCGGGACTTGGAGAACAAGGGGCATGCCTTTTCATACTCCAAGGTGGATACAAACAACTACTTGTTGCCACAAAGGAGAAATCGTGTCTTTGGATGTTCTTCTCACAAAGGTGCCAAAACCCCTGAGCAAGTGGATTCCGAGAAACAGCAGTGGAAACATGTGTTTGGCAAGTTGGGAATGGGCCCCGCTTCTCAGCAGTTCACCTTGGAAGACATCTTGCTCCCTGATTTGGAAAAGCGTCCTCTACAGGCACCCCAAGATGTACGCAACTGGCAGCTCATCAAATCCAAAGTGAAGCGGGCCAAACAAAATGGCCCCTTGTGTATGCACATGGGATCCTCAGAAGCCAGGCTAGAGTACATGGTGGGGGCCAGCACATGCGTCCGTCCATCCCATGAGATATTTTGCGGCTTGGCCGGAAGACCATTTGTTGGAACTGAGCTGCTTCGCTTACAGGGCTCCTTTGGATCCGATTATCCTCACCCCGAAGAAATTGAAAGGCTACCTGAAGGTTTGGCTAAAGACATGGCCGGCAATGCCTTCCCAACCACCGTGCTCCAGGCCAATTTCATCTCTTCGTTGGTCTGTCACAATGCCTGGCAAGATGTGGCTGCTCGCGTAGATTGCGCTTCCCCAGCCAAGCCCAAGTGCAACCGGAAAAGACGGCACACTCGCCAGCCTCCAGAAGGAGACAGTGGGGAACCGGACGAGAAGAAGAAGAAGAACAGCAAGCAGCGACCTTCAGATGATGGGATGCTAGTCGAGGACATTACGTTTTTTGTTTGTGTGTCCCCCATATTTTCCCCTGGAGATACAGAAGATTGAAAAGAACCTCATCAATATCAATAGCGACCCCTGCCACATACTATAAGTGTATGTATATATATGTATAAATCTATCCAAAGTTTAAATGCATATATATATATATATGCACATACATAGACAAAGATGTTTAATGAGCCCCTCATTATGACATACTTGGGCCATCCTTGGGGCCTTTTTGAACTGCACTCTGAGAGCCCCAGCAATGCCATGGGTTCATCACCATTGGGCCAACGCTGCCGGATTTGATGCTTTTCCTTTAGATTTATTAATCGCAACAGAACGTACCCCCATGATCCATTATATTGCTGGGGGATACTGAAGATAGAAAAGTAACTAAACCACATATTGGTCTGTATTGGTTCCGCAAGATATGTGTATTAAGGTGTATTTATATTGCATATATATATGTATAGCTATGTATGTATGCATGCATGCATGTATGTCTGTATGTATCATATGCATCTCCCTTCCACTATGGTGCCCCAACATTCTGCAGTTGAATTCCAACTGATTTATTCTTGCCAGCGCTGAGGAATCCTGGTGATGAAACCGTGAGCACGACCGTCACGAACAAGCTTGGCCAAAAGGGTGACTGTTTGTCCATCGCCAAGAAATTGGCTTTGCTCAAGGAGTTTGAGGAGGTAAAGAACAGTGGTGTCCTGAGACCCAACAAGGACACCAACTCAACCTATAAAAGGGAAAATGCTAGACCCCAAAATAGGCTATTATATTTTTTTTAAAAAAAAATATATATATATGTATATATCCATACAGGGGATGATGTGGGAATTTTCTCCACACCCAAAAATAGCTGGGGGATACTGAAGATAGAAAAGTAAAACCCAATAAAGGGATATGGGAATCTTGTCCACACCCAAAAATAGCTGGGGGATACTAAAGATAGAAAAGTATCTTAAGAAGGGAAGATCAGTCAGGGCAGCCTGTTTTCCAAGCACCGGTGAGACAACACACCAGTTGTATTAAACACATACATACATATGTAGATTATATGTATTGATACTTGTATATTTACATTTACACATACATTACTATAAACGGACTGTTTTATATAAGTATGCGCACACATATGCATGTATGCCATGTGTATGCTTATATATATATATGTATATATTTATTTATATGTGTAACTCTATGTTTATATCTGTTTTGATACTTTTGTTTCTACATTGAAGCCATATCTCGCCCCAGGAGATGCTCACCAGAAAGCGACCAGGGTACTTCAGCGGTTGCTGCAGTGAAAGCAAGTGGGGTGGTGCACGGAAAAGGTTCAAGTGGGATCTTTTCGCAGAAATGATGCCGGCCATGGCAACGAGATGTGATGAGGTACCAAGTTGGTTGAAACAGAGGATGGGCTTGGTCAATGCCAAGTTCAAGGGTCCTTGTGAAGAGGCCATTCCAGAGGAGGTCTTGAAGATTGCAGATGCCATCTTGATGGATGAATGCGCTAGAGGGCTTGAGATGGACACGAAGTCGGTGACCACACTCATGCACAGCCTCATCGACATGTACAACGAAGAGGCGGAACAGTTCAACAAGGAGTCGGAGGCCAAGCACCTTGAACGACTTTCAGAGCTTGACGCAAATGGCGTTTTGAGCAAGGATGAACTTGAGGCCGTTGCCAACCGGCCTCCTCCTCAGGCCCCTGTGATTGCCAAGGATGAATGGACCGACAAGAAAATGGAGCATTTGGTTCTTCGTTTTTGCAAGTCATGGGGGTATGCTCGCTACAAGCAAGACCGTCCATCAAAGCATTTGAGCAGGGAGCACCCATCCATGAAGCGACTGGCAAGCTACATCCAGTCCCTGAAGGAGACGAAGAAGATCGATAGCAGGCTGATGTTCAATTGGGACCAGGTTTGGACCTGCTTCTTGCAAAACACATCAAAGGCAGTTTTGGTCAACATTTGTCGAAGCATGAAATAGCTGGGGGATACTGAAAATAGAAAAGTAAGACCCAATAAAGGGATATGGGAATCTTGTCCACACCCAAAAATAGCTGGGGGATCTAAAGATAGAAAAGTAAAAGCCAATAAAGGGATGATATGGGAATCTTGTCCACACCCAAAAATAGCTGGGGGATACTAAAGATAGAAAAGTAAAACCCAATAAAGGGATATGGGAATCTTGTCCACACCCACAAATAGCTGGGGGGTACTAAAGACTGAAAAGTAAAGCCAATAAAGGGATGATATGGGAATCTTCTCCACACCCAAAAATAGCTGGGGGATACTAAAGATAGAAAAGTAAAAACCAATAAAGGGATATGGGAATCTTGTCCACACCCAAAAATAGCTGGGGGATACTAAAGATAGAAAAGTATCTTAAGAAGGGAATATCAGTCAGGGCAGCCTGTTTTCCAAGCATCGGTGAGACAACACACCATTTGAGTCTATTAAAGACATAAACACATATGTAGATATATATTTATATTTATAAGTATGCGCACACATATGCACGTATGCCATGTATATATGCATATATATATATAACTCTATATATGCACACACATACCTGTACATATGTTTGTGCACAACACCGCACCAAAATATGTATTAAGTTGAGAAACTTCTTAGTTACAAACATTGAAGGAATCTTTTTTCTTAGGAAGCACACGCAGTGTGGAAACATGGCAAGTGGGGTGGTCCATCCTCTCCGCTTCTCAAGGTTTGTACGAGCCGAAGCGCAAGGTGATATGGAAGAATGGAGATGCTGGTGCCCAATCTGAGCTGCAACGCTTTGGTGCCAGGAAGAAGATTGCGAACAGTTTGGCCGATCATTTTGGCCAAGATGCTGAGTTTCCAGAGCCACTTGGTATGGTAAATTTTTATCTAGGGGGAGAGGTAGGGAGATAGAGGGAGTGAGAGAGAGAGAGAGAGAGAGAAATAGATAGATAGATAGATCGATAGATAGAGAGAGAGATATATTGCCCAGGATTAGATTTGAATATATGTTCTTTTGCCCTACCAGCCTGGGAATACCAAAGAGATAAATGCTTAAAGTTGCATGTTTCATGCAAAACAAGGAAAAGGGCTTCGTGGGAGCAGAACCTAGCCAAGCTCTCTGGCTACGGTGCAGCTGTGACATGCCAGGCTTGGAGAAACCCACGCACAACAACCACCATTTCGTGGTGCGATGGTGAGCTGGGGCCTTTGTTTGTGACATTTGGTGATGGCCAAGTTTCGGACAAAGACGTGTCGGAGGTCAACAGTCAGTACCAGGGAACTTTGCATGTAGAACATGTATGCAAGAAGACTCACATGTGGAACGGAGAAACTTGCCTGAAGTTTTTGGATTTCATGTCCAAAGAAATCCGGAGAAAACGACTGTCTCTGGGCTACAAAGATGCCTCAGAAGCTCCTTGCCTCGGGATTTGTGATCGAGCTCCATCACACCAATCCCAGATCTTCCGAACCTTGAGGGCCAACTGGGCCAAAGAGAACAACGTGATCTTGCTGGGGGCAGACGTAGATGGGCCTTGCCCAGTCCCGGGCGGATTCGGTGCGACCATGCAACCGAACGACAGGCGGGGAGCAAAACTTCCAAAAAAGACCCTTAAAAATGAAGCCAAATTACCTTACCGGGGCTACCAAAAAAATGTATGTATATGTATATATATATATATATGGTTTGTAATTTCATGGGTCGGAACTCACAATTAGCTGGGGGATACTGAAGATAGACAAGTAAAAGCCAATAGAGGGATGATATGGGAATCTTCTCCACACCCAAAAATAGCTGGGGGATACTAAAGATAGAAAAGTAAAACCCAATAAAGGGATATGGGAATCTTCTCCACCCCAAAAAATAGCTGGGGGATACTAAAGATAGAAAAGTAAAACCCAATAAAGGGATATGGGAATCTTGTCCACACCCAAAAATAGCTGGGGGATACTAAAGATAGAAAAGTAAAAGCCAATAAAGGGATGATATTGGAATCTTGTTTTCCCAGCATATTTGCACAACCATCGCACGAAGATATGGTTTTAGATGAGCAAACACTTTCTGGGGATTCCAAAGATGCCCAAAGTGTTTCTTTTGCAGGATGGTGAAGAGACGTCTTTGTAAACTCCAGGGTGAGAAACCAATATTATATTTTTTATATTTGTATATAGCTGGAGGATACTAAAGATAGAAATGACAAGATCTTCCATTTTTTTTGTTTCTTGATCTCCCTGCTAGGTACCACCAGTTCTTCCACATGCTCAGGGCAGCTTACCTTCGTGCCGCTTGTGGCGTACCTGCAAACCCCTTAGCTTCAACTTTGTCTGAGAAAGAGCTGGGCCCACACGATGTCCCCATCATTCAATGCCCAGTAAGGGTTTCCCTTGCTGCAGATGCATCTGCCGTGAAGAAGTTACGGGAGTACAAAGATGGAGCCATCATCCAGTGGGCGTGGGTCACTGCAGGGCATGTCACAGAGAAAGAGATCTCGGACTGGTGTTTTGGTGGTGACCAAGCAGCTTTGACCGGGATTATGAATGCTTGCAGGGGTGGTTTCAAGGATCTACTCTGGATGACGTAAGTTCCTGAAGTTGATCACGAGGATGGGTTTTGGCAAGTTGTCAGTATATATGTATATATAAATATACACATATTTGTTTGATCTTTTCAATCATGCAACCTGTTCAGTATATGTATATGCCTGAATGAAAAACTACACACATATATATATATATAACCACATAGTATATATATATATTAGGTTCCCCGGGCAGGTAGAAAAGTTACAGCTTGAAACACGACGGTTTTTTTCAGGCTTGCAAACTTTTCTATCTTTAGTATCGACTGTAAATTTACAGGTGTCCTTAATTTTGATGATTTTAAGTTCACAATTCCCTGTGTAAATTTACAGGCGATACTAAAGATAGAAAAGTTTTGAACCATAAAAAATGTTCTAATTATGACTTTTTCTCACATATATGCAGACGATACTAGAGATTTTTTCCCATTTCCCAAGCCTAATGTAGTCTGATGTGCACCGTTCCCTCAAGTTACCAGGTGATACAAAAGTTTGCTATTCCCTGCCAGTTCATATAAAATGTCTTTTTGTGAACCTCGGCACAGGCCTACAAGCACACGTGGCAGAACGCTGACTGCGTGCTGAAGGGAGAAAGGTTCCACTCGTGGTTTGCCATTCCGGAGGATGGGGGGGAGGAGATCCAATTACCAGTTTGGATCAACACGCCGTTGGAAGTGCAAATTTCCCAGTGGCTTGCAACCAAGGAGGCCTGGGACAAGAGAATCGCAGGTAGAGCCCTGGAGGGGAAACTTCTCGCTCCAAAATCAAAGCAAAAGTATGATACTCGACAATTAAAAAGCATGCTTCCACCGGTTTTTGAAAATAGGGTTGGCAGTTTGGTTGTTCAATAGTTGGTGGGTGCCAAAGATAGAAAAACAGAGTTGTTTGTTTGAACTGTTTTGTTTCACCGGATGTTCACAGTTCCATGGGGGATATCAAAGATAGAAAAGTTTGAAATATTGCCAGCGGTTTTAAAAATAGGGTTGGCAGTTTGGTTGTTCAATAGTTGGTGGATACCAAAGATAGAAAATCAGAGTTGTTTGTTTGAACTGTTTTTTTTACACCGGATGTTCACAGTTCCATGGGGGATATCAAGATAGAAATGTGTTTGAAATGTTACATTACCATCTAAACAATTCAAATTGCATGCGCACCCACCTTAGGACGCATTTGCTGCAGAGCCAAACCGCACATTGGTGGTGGATTTGGAAGAGAAGCGGATTTTGCCACCCTCTAAAGTTTCCAGCAAAACCATCGGCAAGCGGTATGTTGTGTTGACAATCACTATGTCTCTCAATGCTGCAGAGCTGGCGGTACGCTTCGGGAAGGGGCAAAAGAACAAGCTTGTTGTGCGAGAGTGGTTTGGATTTGGAACATACTTTTCATGTAACAGTTTGGGGGGGCTGTTGTTTTCCTGTATTTTTCAAACATCTATGGCAACTAAATGGCAGCATATCCGATCCTCTCATGAAACAAATGCAACTGTTTATGACATAAATGTGTTAAAATCTTTCATTGGTGACCCAGGTTTGAATCCCACGGCGGTGCAGCCCCAACGGTTGCTTTCGGCGGGGCCGAACCTATGGAGGAAGAGGAGATGCAAGATTTGCTCGGGGACGATCCAGGAGATCATGCTTTGGATGTGTCCGACGATGAAGATCCCATGTATGGTGAGGACTTGGACTAGTTACTAGTTGTTTCAAATGAGGGAGCTTGAGAAGAATGAAGAAACTAGCGCTTTTCAACCCAGAATTTGACACTATGTAATGTGTATATATATATATACATAGAATTGTGTTTGTTTTGACCCGGAACAGCTCCATGGAAAGCAAATTAATGCATTTTCTGGAAACGCGTGCTTAAATCAAGCAAATTATCGCAGATGGCTGGAATTCAGAGAGAGTTCAGAATGTTCTAAGTACCATTTTTTTCAGTTTTCCAAACATACCACGTGTTTTTTGTCTGTTTTCGAGGGGTCATTCCAGCTTGTATGCAGTGTTCAGGCCTGAGGGAGGTCTGTTGCTGTTTTCCTTCCAGTGCAAAAAAGTTGCCATGGACGAAAGCCAAAGGCTTTTTAGAACTACTCAAAATGACACGATCACAGCTGTAGGCTCGGGAGATGGGAAAAGTGCGCTATTTACAGGGTTTCAGCTTTTCCAAGCTTTTCTATCTTTAGTATCGTCTGCATATACGTGAGAAAAAGTCATAATTAGAACATTTTTTATGGTTCAAAACTTTTCTATCTTTAGTATCGCCTGTAAATTTACAGGGAATTGTGAACTTAAAATCATCAAAATTAAGGAAACCCTGTAAATTTACAGTCGATACTAAAGATGGAAAAGTTTGCAAACCTGAAAAATTTTCCCGTCGTTTTTCAGGTTGTAACTTTTCTATCTTCTTGGGGGACACTATATGCAGTATATCATTGGAAGGAGACAATTCATGGATCCAACTTAAGGCCCCAGGGCTCCTTGTGTTTGGTGTCTCAGCACTTGGCAAGGCTGCAGGGTGAGAGCTGGGCTGTGCCGAACTCAGTCGATGAATTGCCAATTCTGAGTCTTTGGCAAGCTGTCCTGGCTAAGTGAAGGGCGCTGTTCTAAACGTTCTAGCATAAATGTGTGTGTGTGTTGTTTTTTTTAAGGTGCGGGATCCCCAAGTCACAATGGGTTTCTATCCGAAGTCATGGTCCAATGACTTGGATGATTTGGGGTACCCAGGTACCCCATGACTTTGCAAACCTCCAGGTAAGCTATATAGTTAGGCACTTCTCAAATCCCGTTGCCAGCCCGGGTATATGAAATCACCATTTGGTTGGTGGTTTCAAACATGTTTTTATTTTCCATCATATATGGGATAATCCTTCCCATTGACTTTCATATTTTTCAAGATGGTTAAAACCACCAACCAGCCATCAATCGATTGAGGGGTTTCATCCCAAACTGTTGATGTATTACTTTAAGATTCCCCTATTAGTAAGCCCCAAAAGGAATAGAAAAGTACCCTCTGGTAATTCAACAGTTTGCTATAGAACATGGACCATAGAAATAGTTGATTTACCCAGCTATAAAATTGGGACTTTCCATAGTTATGTAAACATTTACCAGAGGGTAAATCTCCATTTTCCTATGGTGTTCCTATGATTTTCCCATTTTCCCATGGTCTATCCATGTGGGGATTTCGCTGTCTCAAGGCTGGTGTCTTGGCCGAGATCCTGGAAGAGGAGAGACGAGGCGCTCTGGCGATGGCTTATCCCACTTATTCATACTTATTCCACTTACCATCTGGTTACATCTGGTTATTTAACATAGCCATGGTATAGATGGCCCATAGAAATAGATGGTTTACCTATGAAAAAGGGTGATTGTCCACGTCTATGTTAAATAACCAGAGGGTATAACTGGGATATAATGATATAACCCATTTACTAAGTGAAATGAACCACCAAGTATTGATTACTTTATTATATATTGTTGCAAATAATGATGTAAAAAAAACAATGTGTTACTATGCATTATTGATTTGTATGTTATTGTGTTTATTACGTACATATGTTTTATATAAATATTGCTATATAATTAGTGTTAAGTCTGTTAAAGATATGTTTGCTGTTTTTTGTTTTTTATCATAGACTTTGACTGTCAAGTATTTGACACATATGATGATCAGATGTCTTGAAATGGGTTTCAAAGAGAGAGAGAGAGATAGATAGAATATATGTATGTATATATATATGTGAGAGGAGATGGAAAAGGAACAATTTACCGAGAGCGAAAATTGCAACAATGCATATTCAGCAGATCTTAACATGAGGCCATGATCCACTAGTGGTTGAATTTCAGTCTTTTCTTTTCGGGAAATACAGGGCCTTGACTGTGGAGGATAGCTACGGCACTTCTTTCCCGCAACATTTCCGGGGTCATGCAACTTGGGGTTGTCGAGTTTATTAATACGCCTGACAATGATGAAATATTATATGAAATAATCACCATAAGTTGGGATATCACCATAAGTAAGTATATTATATCATATTAATATATCATAATTCTAGCTTAACGACCTCATCCATGTCACTCATCAAGCATGTTCGCTCCGCTTGCAGCTTCCTTGGAGAATGGCCGGGGCACCATGAAAATCTCTGTTCTGGCGTGGCAGCACCCTGCCCCAGCAGAAATGACTTGGTATAAGGTACTCACCATCAAAATTGGGGGTCTACTATTGGGCTCACCACATTATTTCAAATGGTCTATATCCCCAATGGTCTATAAAGATGGTCTTTACGTTAAAGATGGTATTCCCCACTATAAAGTATAAACCATCAAACGGTCTAAATATTTGCCTTTTTTTTTGGTAAGGGGAAGTTATCTTAAAGTCTCATTATCTTGGAATTTTGCATTGCCAGCTTGGAAATGCCATGAGGAACATGTGCTCAGGAGAGATTCTGTTTGAACGAACAAATGTTACTGTATCATGGGTCAGAACAATGTAAAGCCCCAGAAGTGCTGCATTTTATCATGTGGTACGCCAACTTGCACTTGTTTGACTGACAAATTGCATCAGGTTGGTTTCAGCATGTCTCAAACTTGTTGGCACCCCCAAAGTTGGAGGCAGTACTTATGCATTGTGTGGCTCCTTCCATTCTTGGGCGCAGCAAAGTCCCATGAAATAGTTGCCGACTTTTGGAACCTAGGACTAGGTTGGCTGCGAAGTAATTACATGTTTTGCATCGTTCAGTGCCTCGGGTCATTCGCTGGTCCTGTGCTGGTCTTGGCTCAAAATTGGTGTCTGACATAGATAAAGATAGGCACATGAATATTGAACTTGGCGACAATGCTTCAACAAATGAACCCAAGGTAAGCAAAAAAAAAAATTGACTGTTTGTTCATGATTGGAGTTGCAAGTGACCAGTGCCGTTCAGTCAAATACTGTTGCGAGAAACCAAACCACAGCCGCAAGCGCATCCAATGCCCTACAGAGTAATCATATTATATTTGTTCAAGCGATTAAAAGAAAACCAGCCATAGCATCTCAGATTCTGAGACACGGACAGCAGAAACTGCATCCCATGGCCTAAAAGCAAGACGGCAACCAAGACAGCCATCCGACCCGAATGGGCCTGCGCAACGGTGCAGATGGCGCCCAAGGGTCGCAGAGGCGTCTTGGTGACGTCCTCCAAGCAGAAGAAGGTTTTCCTGGAGGAAGATGACGAGAAGCTCCAATCCCAGAGAGAGTGGGAGACTTTGGCTCGGTTTTCCTAAAAAATGGGCATACATTAGGCATACACTATTACACTATGCCCCCAAATGATCCCAAATGGCCATGTGAATTTCTATACTGATGATGAGTGGATCCAAATGGGCACCGTAAACGGTCAGCCCATTTTCAGACGAACCGGCAGTGAAATGATGCGACCCAAAATGACCTCATGGGGGGGTGTAAACAACCGGCAGTACAGGACATGCCCCAACAAAGCCATGTGCGATCATTTTTAGTAGTCAACTTATAGTAAGATTTAGTAAGCAATCCCTTTTGGTACCCAATAACTTCACCTAGTTTGACCTAGTTCCCCCCAACAAAGAGTTTACTTTCAGATTTGGGGGGTCAAATAACGGAGATCCCGATCGCAGTGTTGCAATATTGATCAAGATCGATCATCCATGGCAAGCCTGAATCAATAAATCTGGGTAAATTATAGCGACCTCACTGCGACCTCACTATAATCATAGTTAGTAAAAGAAATGATCCCCAAATGGCCTTAATTCAGGTTATATAGTGAAATATTATAATTTACCCAGATTTATATGGGGGGTTCTCACAAAATATATCAAAATATAGTGATAGTGATAGGCGCTACATCCCAAGCTACAGGGGCCATTACCATGGTGCAATCCATGTTATACCCATAAATATTCGTCCATCTGCACCACCCCCAACTTGGGACTGTGCCAAGATACTGCTTAATAACCGTGACCCAGCATGCCAGAAAAGGGACACAAAAACATGTTCAGTTTGAAACAATATTCCCTACACAAGTTGGGTTTTCGGTTGTCCTGTCTATGAGTCTATGACCCATAATCATATACCTGCCCCTGAGAATTTGATACGTTTGTTTAACTATTGTTCAACTATTCTGGTGGGCTAATTTGATACTTTGAGTGGTTAAAAGCACTATTATACCACCATTATGTTCCCATGATATTCCCATCAGACCACCATTTTTGATGTATAAATCACATTGAATCACTATTCATTGAGGTGATGTTCAGATTTCGCCCAATCCTCTGACCGGAGTCCTCCCCCTGTTAGTGCAAGACCCTCATTGGCCAAAGCTATCTAAAGATGTATAAGGATCAACTTACAAGAGTTTTTCCATGATTTGTTGCTCATATTTTCACCATGTTTGATGGTTAATCCCTGTAAATTGGCTCGAAACCAGGCTCAACAACAAATCCCTGGCTTCATTGGGATCACCCATGAATCAGGGATGGACCAACCAAAAAATGAAATCCGCCTAGCCTTCAACGTGTAAAAACTCTTCATTTTGGGTTGACATGTTCCCCTGGCGAACAGCGAGGAAGACTTGGAACGCGAAGCGAAAGAAATCGTCCGTCTGCGCCTGGCTTCAGAGTCGGGAAGGCCATCGGCTGCACCTTGGTGCCGCGGGTTCAGCAGTGGGAACACATGGGGAGTTCATGGGATACAGTTGTGGCCCTTTATATACCGGTTAAAAGTACTAAGGAAACCCCATTTATAGAATGTATAATGCCATTTAGCAGAAGTTATGACTCATAAATGGCCAGAACTGTAGGAATGGGGATGTAGTGGGATACACACACACACACACATATATATATATATGCAGATAATATATAGATATGGGGTATTTGGATATAGTTGAACATAGTGGAGCGATAATCAGAAAAACATGAGGAATTCATCATCAAAACGATCGGGGAGATCAATCATCACAATGGAAATGGATGGTAGCCTCTGGCAAACGTTTACATAGCGAACCGGAACATCACCATCTTTAAGTTCGGTAAACCAACGATTTCTATGGGCCATGTTCAATAGCGAACTGTTAAATTAACAGAAGGTAACTATCACTGGCCATCTCAGGAACCTAAATTGGAGGTACCTACCATATATAAGGCCTATATATATATATATATCTATATATGTAAGGCCTATGTAAGGGGATATACCCAGAAAATATGGCCTTATATGGTACAGTACCTCCAATTTAGGATCCTGAAATTCCCAATGATAACTAGGAAACCTATGAAACCGGTCAATGGTTTTTAACGGTCTGTGTTCTGTTTTCTCCAGCACCTATTTTGGGACGAGCCGGATGATGAGCCGAATTGACTCATGAAGGTTTCCAGACGGGTTGAAACCACAAACCAAGAAATCCGATATATTCAATGTGAAACGGACACATGTTCGGTTAAATTGACTTCTATTGACTTGTTGTTACGTTCTGATATGTTGTGATTATAATGTTTATCCGCTTTTTGATCTTTTTGTAGGGTGGAGAGGTGTTGATGTTGTAGCCAGCTGAGATTGAACAGTATGGTTGTGCTGTTTCAAGACCCAGACGGCCCAGCCAAAAGTTGTTCATACTTTGGGAGCGACCTGTCGTTGAGCATGTTTTTCGCCTAAGCGGGGTTGGTAGGGTAGGGTAGAGTTTCCAGGTGCAAGGCAAAGGGCTTGGTGAGTCTTGAGCCGTGTTTCATAAGAGAAACGCGTTCTGAATAAGAAAACTGATCAATCAGTCGCTAATCAGGATCATATGTCCGAATTGTATAGTATCATTTTTCACTTCTGAGGCCTATGATGATGTGGCGGAGGCAAATGCCGAGGTCATCGATAAGACGGTGGATGGAGAAGTTAGCACAGCAGCATCAGCAGCTGAGAAGAAGGAAGGCTCAGACTCGGAGAGTGAAGACAAGGAGCTTGAAGATCCTGACGGCCTCCTGTGGGTATCGATGGTTGAGATGGGGAGGTAGCATGACATAGCATGACTTTCACAGTTGAGTAACGGAGATTGGCATTTAAGATGTGGCTGATGGAATTTTCCATCGCAGTAAATCTGGTTGATTTGTTGATTGCCATTCATCTAACATGACTTCAATTGAATTCATGATTTTTAACTTTCACTTTGTGGCTTTCACCACCTGACATCACCTGACATCATTGTCTCGTTCATGTTCACCACGCGCCAGGAGTCGGTGGCCGTTGCTCCAATCGCCTCCGACGCCGGGACCTCCATGCCCGAGACGCGCGGGAAGAGGAAACGCGCGGGGAAGAAGAAGTCGGGCGCGCAGAAGAAGCGGGAGAAGATGTCGCGAGAGGAAGGCCCTGGGCATCCCTGGGCCATTGGGCCCATAGAGTTAGTTTTTTCTAGGTAGATCATGGTAATCTAGGTAGTAACATGCTCATATATTCATATGATATGATAGTAGCATACTGGGGCCATGGAGTTCATCCCTCCCGTTCAGCCAATCTCAACAGCAACCATATGGTGGATGTGGGGGATGAAACCACATAGTTGGGACCATTGAGGAGATATATATTTTTTTTTATTAGGGGGATGAGATTTGTTGACTAGGTAGTACCCTTTAACATAGCTATTCAAAACTGCCATTTATAGTTCATTTTTGTTTGTAAAATTAGTAAAATGATGATTTCCCATAGTTATGTTAGTTTATCAGAGGGTAAATGGTTTGTAATTGGGATATGGCATGATTTTTGTTTGTTTTTAAGCCAGCTACTAAACAGTTTCTTCATCCCATGACCCATCATGACCCATCTAATTATGTGTCTAGTGATGGGTTAAGACCTATGACACAGATTAACACCTATGAATCTTGTCAATGGGATAAGATGGGCGAATGGGGTATATAGTCAACAATAGGATGCATAACAAAAAAATGGTCGAATTTGTGATGAGTTAAAGCATGTCAAAAGATGTTCAATCCTACTGCATTACGCAATGTGCTTGTTGGTAATGAACAGCCATAATTCCCTTCTATTTTGGTGTGAACTACTGGATGTCAGGGTGTTGGCCCATAGGCAAATGGCCGTAGTATATCCTGTGGGATTTTTTGTTTTTCGGACCTACTGTTTGAAGATTCCATGTTTTTTTTTGGCGGGATATATCTGGATAATCTAGTTAATTGGATGTGATTGAATATAAGCGGACGCAATACCAACAATATGATGTAATATGATATGTGGTGCTGTCTGAAGAGGGAACTAACTACGTAGTGTATACCATCTGGTTATTTAACATAGCCTCATAGCCATGGAAAATCACCATTTTTACTAGGTAAACCATCTATTTCTATGGGCCATTTCCCATGGCTATGTTAGTCATAACCAGGTGGTACTAGTAAAATGCCCCTAAATGAGGAACATGCTGACAAATCCCTGGGATTTTGGGGTATCCCTATGGATTTGCGAAATGATCAGCAACCCACACCACCAGCTATCCATTTGTTTGGTCAACCAGGTACGCATCATGATGCATCACGGATGTCATTTTCCCACCGCTTGGTTGATAAAAAATGGAGGGGTATACAATCCCCCGATGAACAATAGATAGAGATAGGCTTAAATGAAGATTTTCATGGAGCATCAAGCTGACCAGGATTTTTTTGGTGCGTGTGCCCAAGAATTCATGGACGCTGTATTTCCACGGGCTGATTCAACCCAAAGGACCTGGACTGCTGAAGATTTGCTTGAAGATTCTTAAGCAAATTCAAAGAGGTCTCATTGATTTTCATGGAATGTTGTTGTTGTTGTTGTTGTTCCTAGATGTTCCTAGATGTTCCTAGATGTTCCTAGATGTTCCTAGATGTTCCTTGTGAAAAAGAGATGATCCAGCATGATTCAGCCACAATTCACCAGCTCCAAGCAGCGCTAAAAAGGTGGTGACCCTCGACGACAGAAGGAGGAGATGGGCAGGGTCAGGCGGTTAGGGCGGTCGGTGCTAAGGGGACGGGATCCATATTTGGGGAGCCCTTCGGAGCCCTTCGAATTTCGCTACATGATGTGATACAGTCATCTAGACTGGCTGGTGGTTTGGAACTTGTTTTATTTTCCATATATTGGGAAGAATCATCCCAACTGACTTTCATATTTTTCAGAGGGGTAGGTATACCACCAACCAGTATAATATGTGTTGTATGTTAGCACCTGGAAAATCAATGAAAATCATCATGATTACATAAAACACATAATGTGAAAACTGGGAAGCCTTTTGTGGATAGGCTGGCATCGAACCCTTGTCAATGATTTGACCTGGCAATAGACAATCCTGTTTTGACACGTTTCCAATCTATGATTCTTGTCCCATTCAGAAATGGGATTCTTCGTTGCCATGACGTCCATGACATGCGGATTGACCTGATGAAACCTCCGTGAGCAAAAGATTCACTGGTCATTGTCAGCTGACAAACCTTGTTTAGCCATTGATATCCATTGGATATCGGGCTTTCTTGAAAGGGGGGATCCCCAAAACCATGGGATACCATGGGTTTCATTACTAAAATCGTTTAATTTTGGATGATTTGGGGGCTACGGCCATTTTAGGAAACCTCCATATATAGTGAATTCTTTTACATATATAGGGCATAATATATGCCCAGTCCTGACTACATTGTGAGAACTATAGTTGGTCATGTTTTGTCCATTTTTTGCAACACCAGACATCAAGAGATATGAGCATAGTTTGATCTGAAGTAGGCAAACTAATGGCCCAGGTCAGGAGCAAGACCCTATGTTTCCCGGCAAGGATGCTATGGCTATGGCTATTATGGCTCTAAAATCATGGACCGCACAATTGGATGGTTGAACAAGTATAGCAATTAACTAGTAGGAACCAATCCATCCATTATATAAATCACCCATGATTGGTTAAACATGTTAAACACCCTGTCATTGTTTTCTTGGTTAATTTCCCCATTGATAGATGTTGTTCAGATTTAAATGCCCATTTAAAGGGGACATCCCGTTGCCATTTGGAGTTGTTCTTCCGCGGTACCCTCCAGGAGGATGATGATCGATGGCTGAAGTTGCGCCTGGCGGGAGAAGAGAAGCCTCGAAGGACTTTGCGATGAAACCTTGGTGGCTTAATCACCGTTCGTAGGTGTATAGATGGTTAAGTCGGTTGTAGCAAGTACCCTCTTTTGAAATAACATAGCAATGGAAAATCACCATGTTTCATGGGAAAATCCACTATAAATGGCCATTTTCCATTGCTATGTTAGTTCACCAGAGGGTAGCTTGAGTGAGATGGTTAAGGACAATAGATGGTCAAGTTGGATGCACCGGATGCAGCTGCTTCTATATGAAAACCCCCTATAGAAAAGTGTTTCCTAGATGTTTCCAGCATGTGAACTATAGTAGTCTATGGCTAAGTAGGATTGGTGCAGTTTCACTAGGGTGAACTAGCTCACCATCGCTTCTCCATTAAACCCCAATCTCTGGTAGTTTAGCCCAATTATATCCCATGACATCCCCGAATCCCATTTTTCATCTAGAATCCCATTAGAATCCCATGTCAAATCATATCACAACTATACACAATACCATGACATGTGCCACTTTCACTTGAAGTCCTTTAGATGCCTAATCGAAATGAAACGAACGCTTCAAAACCCATAGCCCTGCAGTTATGGCATGTTGTGGCCATTTATTATAGTTATAACAGTTCTAACTGGTAAAAAATGGGATTATACATTCTATAACTGGGTTTTTCTTAGTACTTACATCCTATAACTGGTATAACTCGGGGCCATAACTGTGGTCAATGGGAATTTCAGGATCCTAAAATGGAGGTACGTTAGTACCATATAAGGCCATATTTTGTGGGGATTCCCTTACATAGGCCTTATATATATGGTAGGTACCTCCAATGAATCGGTTCCTGAGTCATGGCCATTGATTCTGATGTGAGGCTGGCTGCCCTCGCCAGGATCGATGCCAATCGCATCGTCTCCTACTACGACTTTGATGGCCGCGGCAATCCCATCCGAAAGCCCATCGGCTCGGTGGAGACGGCGGAAGATGAGGAGATCCAGCATTTTTTGACGCAAACTGCGTGGGAAAAACATGGGGAAAACATGGAGAAAAGCCATGAAATTGTTTGACAACCATGGAAAAGTGATGATAATTGCAGGTCATTCGCTGATTTATGATGCGATGTTTACATATTTTTACATGTACCTATTTACATTGCCATTTGGGAGTATATGCCCCGTCGACAGAGACATGTCGACAGTTTCCGTAGGAAGTAGGGAAGCCACCTCCATGGCTTGTTCCGCTACTGCCGCTCCGCCACCAGGAGGATTTCATTCCTGGGGATCGCGCGACTGGATGAGAGACGGGTGGTCAATGAATTGGTTGTTTTTGTTGGGAAAATTTTGCAGGAAACTGCCTGTTTTTTTCCCGATGAAATCTGGAAGTTTGTCTGAAAATATAGTGCCCCAGCAACTTTGATTGTTCATACATTTTCACAGTATTTCATAATCATGTTCCCAAATTTTATACAGCCATTTGGGGAGTATGCCGGTATACCCCATTCTCAGACAAACCCGGAGGGAGATTGGTATATGTTTCCTTCAAACCCATCCTTTGTGACGATTCTTGTGAATCTCAGGCTTTCCATGCACTGCTTTCAATGATGGATTGGGGAAATAATCGAAAACCTACTACTGCATAAACTATAAAAAAAAATGTATTTTTTGGGGGGGGATGGTAACCAGCAATTATATACAAGCTGTATACAAGCTATTTTGGCGTGAAGCACGGGGTACCAAGCTTTTGACCGGTAACCGATTGGCCAAGATCGGCCAAGTATTTGAAGTCATGATGAGTCATGTTTTTTTTTTCAGTTTCAGGTGACGACTTCTTCTGGTGGCAACTTCAGAGGCCAGTTGAGCCAAGACCTTTGGGCTGCGGATAGCGACGAGAGCGAATAGACAAGAGGTCCAAAAAGGAACAGCTCGTGGCTGCAGGGGAACCAGTTTGCTAGGGTATAGATGGCCAATTTAGTTTGATAAGTGACTTACCCACCCCTCACATGGTGATTTTCCATGAGATGTTGAATTGCCAGAGGGTAGGGTGGCGCCATTTTACATGAGATTGAAGGCAAGCTGGGAGGTCGGCATCCTGCAGGAAGCTGGCCACCACCAATCGGATTGTTTTATGGCGGTGAGAAAAAACAGGAAGAAACCTTAGAAATTTTAGCCTTGGATTAAAAATCCACTATTTGTCCATTGTGTCCTCCCTTTTCCCGCTCTTCAGAAAGCGTTGGATCGCTGAGGGGAAGAGAAAGAGGATGAGGCATCACGCAGCAACCGAACGATCCGGTAGTTTCCAAGTTGGATGACCTATGGGCGATCCATTAGTTAACTATTCAAAACAGGGATTCACCAGGAAGATTCGTGACTTTTGACCTTGGTGTTGTCACAGCCTCTGCTGCACTTGTTGATAACCCAGCATTTGGAGCCCTACTTTTTTGAATGTAAAGATTGAATGTGGTAAATCTTGGCTTTTCGGACACACGTGAAGAACATAAGACTCGCTGGTTTTTCCTCATGGCACTGCTCAGCTAATGGTTTCGGTCCTGCGGCCTCAGGCCGTGTTGCAAGTGGTGGCCGAAGATTCCTTGCTCTTCGATGGAGAGGATATGAAGTGCAGGGGAAAAACCCTAGGCTTGTGACAGAGCGGTCATAAGACGTTGGCAAAAGGCCCAACGAGGCGAACAATATTCAATCCCATGACGGATCCATGGTGCTGGCATATATGCTAACATTTGGGGTATATGGATGGTAAATGTTACACTCTGGTAATTTGTTACATAGCTATTGAAAATGGCCATAGAAATAGTGAGTTTTCCCAGCTAGAAAATGGTGGATCTTTCCATAGTTATGTTAGTTTACCAGAGGGTGAACCTATGGTTTTCCTATGGTTTTCCTAGGGTTTTCCCATTAAAACCTCCATTTTCCTATGGTTTTCCTATGGTTTTCCTATGGGAATTGGCATCGGTTAAGCTGGGGAAGTTAGACCTTCCAAATTGCCTGGAGCCGCTGGAGCTTTCAGGACCCCAAGATCGCCAAGCTGCCGGGGCCAGAGATGTCGTCATTTTGTGGTTGAAATGCCTTGATCCCTGAAATACATGGAAGTAATTACTTATTGTTTTTTTTTGTACTTAGTCATGTTGTTGTTGGATTTATCTCATTTATGTTTAATTAATCATAACTTTATATAAATTTATTTGTGCCAATCTCTTCATCCACCTTGATGGCAGCCCAACTTTTGCGGAATCTGCTGCATTCAAATTATGTAAATCTCTGAAGTGTCCCTCCAATCGAATCACTTGATCTTGGGTTTCTCACTATAGTGCACCCCTAAATCCACTGGTTTATCGCACTTTTCCCCTTGATCGAGTCATACAAATTGCATCAAAATGCCATGTGTTTGGAGAACAAATGTCATTGACTCATAGTTGGAAAAAACAGTAGTTTGGACAAAGCCATATGGCTATGGATCAATACCTATTAATACCATTTTTAGTGGGATGAACATCCATTTACCAGCTTTTTTGATGTTCACCAGGGGTACAGGGTTTTGACCCATCCCCATATATGTTGAATTTATGTTGATCTATGGAAGATTTTGGAAGTCAATGGGCCCTGTTTTTCACAGCCAGCCTTCGGCCAAGGCTGAGACGCACGCTGGCGCGGGTCCGGGGAGAATCCAGCGGCTTCGACGAAGCCGAGGTGGGGACAATCGTGTTGTTTTTTTCCCCAGCGTTGCTTGAAGGATAAAGGAAGAACCTACAGGAAACCATAGGAAACCCAATATGTTATTATCTTATATTATATTTACTTTGGAGGTGACAAACCATGATTTTCCGTAGGTTTTCCCTTCAAAAACCACCCTGGACGCTGATCTCAGAAAGAAGATTTGCACGCGGCCTTCCTCAGATTCAAGGCGCGGTTGGGAACAGTGGGGAGTTCCACCGTTCAACGCATGGGAAGCCCTAGGAAGAGAGACCTGTCAGACTTGGTAGGAATGCTTACCAGTCATGATTCCTGGTCATGTAAGTGTTCCGGCTACAGTTTTCATACATCTTCATACCAGTTGGTGAGGAGCCAAGGTACAACTGATTTACGTGAGGAGGGATGGCTGCGCGACATCCAGATACTCGTACAATCTCCAAAGATATTCAGGATATCCAAACACATTACCCTCCCATTAAACTAAGTTGGCTATGGACATCAATGGCTTTAGCTTGGAAATGATTTATACATGGTATAGATCATGGTGGCTTGTCCGATGTTTTCCAATGTTTTCCCATGTTTTCCAATGTTTTCCATATCTATGAATTATATGAGAGTTGGCAGGAGGCCACTGGAGTGTACTAAAGCCTCTAACCTGGGAGCCTGAACATCCAGGTCCCGGACTCCGCGGATATTCACAAGGCAGGGATCGGATTGGGCTGGAAAATCCCCGAACTTTACAACGGCATCTATATATGCTGGTTGGTGGTTTGGAACATTTTTTATATTTCCATATATTGGGAATAATCACCCCAACTGACTGACTAATATTTTTCAGAGGGGTTGAACCCACCAACCAGTATATATATATGAGTATGTGTATACTGTACGTATATTGTATATTATATATATATATATTATATTTGGAAAAGTCATCAAAAAAAGCGAAATGCTCAATTTCCGAAATGTCTATTGCCATATGTTTGATTTCCAGACGTCTTTCGACAGAACTGGGGGCCTACCTGAAGGGTGCCTAACGGAAGGTGCCAACAAAATAAGACACTATGAAAACTGCAAGATTAAACACACACACATACATATATATATATATACTTACAACAAATACTAATATGTAAATAAATACACGTGATTGAAAAACAAACGCCAACAAACACAAATACTACGGAACAAAAAAACAATGCAAACTATGAGAACAAACATAGATAAATATATTTGTGGTCGGGGAAAAAACACATAAGGGAAATTCAACGGAACATAAGAAGCAATGATAAAACACATCATCAGTTTAAACAACAATAACCCAAAATTTGGTCGGAGTAGCAAACACAAATGACACATACTTTTAAAAAAAGAAAAACACATGATAATCACAATTTCCATTTCACATAATTTTCAAGGCAAGCCAAGACCAGTCAAGACCAACTTTCTGAATAGCTACTCTTGCAGTAGGACCCCAGGGCTCGCCAATGAAGAGGGATGAAGAGGGTCTCTGAAGTTTGCGAAGAGCTTGAAATGGTCGCACATCATCAATCAATGGACTGACTTAAGGCATTGTTTGCAGAATTTCTATGTTTTTTTAACGGCCGAATATGTAGGGGCTTCAACATCCTTCCTCCAATTCCGGAAAGCTGAAAGTCCATCAAGAACCATTCACCTTGACACAACCATGGAGCACTGTGATCCTGATTGAAGCTGCGGTTTCACAGCTTGTTGATAGTGAGATTCTTAGTCACGTCCAGCAAGGAGCTTCAAATGGTTTCCGCCCGCATGCATGATCATCCCAGTTGGGAGCAGGCAGTGAGGCTACCTTCCAGTAAGCTAACACATGGGTGGAAAACCCACTATTCTCTAATCATGTTGCTAAAGCAATGCCGTAAACCAGGCAAGAAAAATGGTGCTTGGACTCCGCATGAACAAAACATGAGGATGATCGGATGGTGGATCCTATTGATCCTGCTTTACTAACAGTATCTAACAGTTACCGTACTAACATTAGGTGACAACCAGGTTGTATAAAACCAGTGCTGCCAGGATGACTTGGACGCCTTGTTGAACTTTGTGGGACGCTGGGTGCCTCCAGAGGCAAGACCTCGGCCTTCCGTGAAAGCCGTGATAGAGATGAGTTGTCCGTACCGAAAGTCCGGGTGATTTTTATAGTTATGGATGTTTGATTTAATGATGTTACTAATTTCGTAGCACGGCTATGATATCCGGATGATTTAATGTAATGGTAAGATTCAGGCGAAGGAAACAGATAATGGTAACAAAGCTGGCCGTTCAAAGTGTAGTTCCTCAAAGGCGTATCAAAATCATAAATCAATATTGCCACAAAGACAAACCAGTTTAAGATCTCGTAAGTAAAATAGTGACAAAACAATACACAACATATATAATCATAAATAATAATATATATATATATATATAATTATTATCTTTTGTGGGTTGCAACATATTTCGACATATCTATACACACCTACAGACCTACAGATCCTCCCAGGATGCAATCACAGAGATGGCTCGCAAGGCCTTGCACCGGGTTTCGTTTCGGTTTCATTTCAGTCAGATCCGGTCCGATGTTTGATTTTTTTCGCAACTGGATGTTCTTTGCAAATGATGGTTCAGGATCGACTTGACAAAACAAATTGCATTTCAAAGTGGGTTAATTAGAAGACTATTATTGAATAATTGCAGCACCGCATTTGACCATTGCAGTTTCTTTGACAGTCCACGTCGAGAGCTACAATGCCAGATCACCATGTACGACTACATGGACTTTGATGAGTTCTTAACCTTCATGACTTACTACGACGTGGGGGTGCTCATGTCGTGCACATGTCAAACACAAACAAGATTTGGGTGTCAGAGCTTGGCAGTTATCAAATCCAAAGTGTGTTTGGAGTGGGGAAAAGTGAGAGCTGGATCCCCACAGATGGTTTGCTAGGCTCAGGTGCTTTGTTTCCAGCAGTTTATTCTCAGGTGGTTGCTTGAGACAGACGGTTTCAGAGCTCAAAAGCTCCCACTGTCCACATGGGACTCCATGGGAAAATGACTGCAAACCAATATATACTGTTAAATTCGTGACACTGAATTGATTTGAAAGCAGAGGAGCAGAGGGGTAGTGGATGGTAGTGGTTCCCCCTTGAGAAGTAACACTTTAAACATGCAGACAGTGTGGTGACAGAGCCTGATTCGTGATTGGTTGCCATGGAAACCGTCGCATTGTTGCCGCAAAATCATGAATTGACGGTAGCAGTAGCTGCTTCCTTTCATCATAGTTAGCTTTGTAGAGAAGTTAACATCTACCCGAGATGGTGCGACCAAGCGCTCGGTCGCAGCACCGCAACTCAGGAGTTTGAACGTGCAGAGCAGGAACGCATCTTTAAGCTCTACGACCAGGCTTGGCAGGGCCAAATCCTCCATGGGGTGTTTCCCTCTGGCAACGTAACCTGTGGACTTTGGATTTTCCATAGCCATGTTGAACCAGAGAGTATATATAGAGTATAGAGGCATTCCCATGATGGCGATGGAGGGAGCTGGGGCGGGGCTTTCATTGTGTAAGACAGCACTGGTCACCGAGCCTGCCACATTTCACACAGTGCCTCAGGACAGTTCCGGAAACATTTCGGCAGGGAACCTGGTGGGTCCATGTGGTGAAATGAATGTGAAATGAATATTGAAGCCAACAGGGGTGAGAGAATTGTGCAGCAGTGCAAATTACTGTTGGCACCATGTCGATTTGCAGGAGCCATTGGCTTTGGGCAAGGTTTGTTTTATCCAGATTTGTAGGCAAAGAACTTCAACTAATCATGATACCTTTCCTTCATGAAGATGTTTGAGCTTGATGTGCTGCCATGTTTGCAAAGCCTGAGTTGTGAACTGGCAAGAAGTGTGTGCTTCATTCAAAATGATCCAGATAAATCCCACTTCATATGATGAATTTGTTGTGCTTTGCGATTTCTATGGTAAAATAATGTAAAATATATGATAACATGCCAATGTTCTTTACCACCTACTTATGGTATCTCATGGTAATTTTGGGGATATTTTATGGCATTAGATGTGCTGCCTTTCCACCCAGTAACGGTGCTCAGAAAATCACTCCAAGCTCAGAAACCGCTCAGTTTCACTGATCAGTAGGTGGAGGTATCCACTTATATCATCCCTTCTCATCTTATATCCACTATAGAAATTCGATATATTTCGATTTTGTACAATCCCAATTCAGTGATGCGTTATAATCAGAGTTATGAACCATTTAAGTCACTGCTCATTCACAACACTTTCCCCAACACGACATGCGGAGCCCCTCACCACTCGTTACGCCCAGATCGCGGAGCTTCGATGTCTTCTGCCCGGGGTCCATGGAAATCATCTCAGGAATGTGGTTAAACCAATGCAATGTTTAGCATCCCCCAGTCATCACCATTTTTATAGGTGGTATGGTTACCATTCCCACCATTCCCAGTCATGGGTGGTTTACGACATTGTTTTAACCACATTCATGCTTTAAAGCTGCAGTTGTGTGGTGTGTTTCGTTTTTCACCCAGCTAACATGTGCGTGTGTTTATTGGTTATCCAAGTTGAACCAGGCTATATAGTACTGGATGCTACATGAGAAAGACATTCCTTCAGGGCAACTACAAGATCGACTAGCGCCCTGAGAGATGTTCAATGACACATACGATTTACATCAAGAACCTACTTTTGAATACTTTTGATGTGTGTGGTCTTTGTGGCCTGGAGGTTGCAAAGTACTGGCAATGGTTACCTAGAGCTTTAGGGCGTGAACACTTGGGATTGTAGAAGCAGTGGGGTTGGAACTGAGGCCGCGTTTGCGCAGTAACCTGGTGGCTCATTGAACATCATTGGCTGATGTGTTCCCCAGTATCTGTGTGGATCATGGCGGCTGGCTTTGTATGAGAGTTTTTACCTAATGAGGCTATACCAGCATAGAAGCCCCACCACTTATTTGCTCTTTTGAGAGGATTGGCAGCAGGTTGTTGACAAAGTTCTCCTGGTATCATTTCCATCTGGTAGTTTGACACTTTGCTAGTGAAAATCACAATTTTATACAATTTTGACATGTAAAACATCTACGACTGGGCCATCTATATGGCACAAATCGCCGGAGTGTATATCGTCAATTATCGTCATGTCTTGAGACTCCAGCGCTTGAGCCATCGCGATGGTGAAAAGGAAGAAAGCCAAAGCAGAAACTACGTCAAGGTGCACAGCATATCAAGCATACTGGATGCCTGCAGTCATTTCAAGAACTGGTCAGGTCATAGTGTATGAGGAATGATTTGGGATATCAACATATATCAACATATATCAACATATATCAACCAGATTGGATGAGATAAGAGATATAAAAATCTATAGTATATTATATTGAAATTTCGATGTGATATGTAATATAATATATCAAGAATAAGAAAAATACAACACACTCATGTACAATAATACCATTTTTTTAAATAAACAACAAACCTAAAATCATATCTACCAGTATCTTCCAGTATCCAAAATGGTGATGGCTAAGAAAGCCAGGCAGCGCCTGGACTCCAGCACCACGCCGTTGTCGCTTGGCGGCTTCGACTTGGGCGCCCTGCTGGCGCCGGTGACGCCGGAGGAGTTCCATGGCCGGATCTTCGAGATCGATGCCCTGCACGTGGCGCGGCCCAGGCCGCGCTCGGTTCGGCCGGGGTTTTCTAGATGTTACCCTCTGGTAATTTAACGTAGCTATTGAAAATTGCCATTTATAGTGAGTTTTACCATTAAAAATGGTGATTTTCCATAGTTATGTTAGTTTACCAGAGGGTACCCTCTGGTAAACTAACATAGACATACAGTTCGACCCTGAAAATCACCAATTTTGAGTGGTTTCACTAGTCTTCCAAGCCCTATCTGGCAGGGTCTATGTTAATTTACTGGAGGCTAATAATGGTGAATAATGGTTAATAATGGACAATCTCCGGGAACATTTGGGGAAATGATGGACTTTTAGCCCACAAACAGATGAAACATCGGGAAAATGGATGGATTTTGCCCAACAAATATATGAAACATATGGCGAAAATTGATGAACATGGGGGATTGAGCCATCGAACCATCTGCAAAATATCAGTGGAATATGGGGAACATGGCGGATATAATTGGATTTAACCATCCAAAGAATGGTGGAGTTGGCTGTTTTGATTGAGGGACACATCATTGACAGAGTATTCAAAGATCAATAAGACTTATATATGTCTCATATTTGTTTGTATTGGTTTGTGACTGGGTTGATATTCTGATATATGACTTACATACAAATGACTTACATACAAATATGGTTGATATTCTGACTGATATGTATATAATATTATATATATATATGTTATACATATTATGTATTTGTTTGATATTCAAATATCAATAAGACTTATATATTTTGATATTCTTCTGGTTTCAAAACACTGATCAATGAAGCTTCCTGGACCGGGGACCCGGTCAGCGTAGGACTGGGCTTGACGGAAGTATTGGACTGGCCTCACCATAGATCTGAATGATCTGTCATGGTCAGAAAGTAGGACACCTGGATTTTTTGTCCATCAACATTGTCATTTTTTTCGCGCTGTCACTATTGAGCCACTATTTTCGGAAAAAAAAACAAAAAACACAAATCAGTGATTCATTGAATTGATTAATATCTATGTTGATTATTAAATCATGCTTCAATATTCGTATTAGCTAGTTATATCCACGGTTAGAGGTTTGCTCCAACCCCTTATGTTGAATTGTAGCCACACACATGAGAGGAACATTTGCAATTTTACCTCTTTATCAAGCCATTTTCTCAACCATTGGAAGGTCAACTCCCAAGTAATGATGGTTGAAACCTCAGTCTTTGGTGGGGAAATCACCAAAAAAGCCTGAGAATATTCCATTGATGGATATATTCCCCTTATCACAGAATTGGATGATGGGAAACTGTACAGGAAACCCCTATAATATTTGATGGTAAAAAACCCATGGGTTTCTAAGATTTTCCCTTAAACCAATCCATTGACATTACATCCTGGTAAATCACCATGTTTAACGATGGATTTTTCCGTAGCCCCTTCGTCGAAGAGGTGTCCTGGCTACTACGCGCCACTGGAAGACTTGTCTTCTCCCCAGAGGTGCGGCGTCTCGATATGTTGCATAGTGATGAGATATCTAGATTTGGATGGATATGCATATATTACCCTCTGCTTATTTAACATAGCCATGGAAAATGGCCCATTTATAGATGATTTTCCCAGCTAGAAACCTCCATTTATGGTTGGGATTGTCCATGGCTATGTTAAATAACCAGACGGTATATTAGATGGATATGGATGGATGGATATATTGGATGGATCATATTATATATTATATATTGGATAGATATGCATATATTTGGTGTTGGCCAACTTATAAGACACATTTGTACATATATATATACATATATATATACATATATATATATACATATATATATATGCATTATTATATAGGTTTGTGTGTGTGTGTTCGTGCTGTGAATTTCTGTTGCCAGCCACCGTTGTCACACATGCTGCCAGGTACCACTCTTTCAATTGCATGTGCATGCTGCGATTCTTTGAGGATCCCGAGCCTTGTTTTTAGCCTTAGCCGATTACG
>Ga0126342_10001497_pt1 | contig 33058 bp, 24 predicted proteins | sample Cyp1metagenome_FD_92528 | JGI IMG/M metagenome (GOLD analysis project Ga0126342, IMG submission 92528) | Coral microbial communities from Lord Howe Island, Old Settlement Bay, Australia - Cyphastrea 1 metagenome | ecosystem: Host-associated > Invertebrates > Cnidaria > Coral ...
AACAAACAAAAAAGCACAAAAGCAAAAAAGCAAAAAAAAAGGAGAAAGCAAGATAAAACAAGAAACCCAAAAAAAAATCCAAAAACGTAAAAGAAAAAAAATCCAAAAAAAAATAGGCCTCCAATGTGAAATACCAGGCTTTGCCTCTGGATCTCAATCTTTGCGAAACCTTTTCACTAACTTGATATAACACACCCGAACATGGATTCAGGGATGATCAACTAATGATTCCTTGAAGGTCATACATTGCACAAAATGACGTGCTTCTGATAGGGCATATGATACCTAACTATGATCACCATACAGAGGTAAGCAGTATTGTCCAAGATCAGAAACATGATCCACCGTCATCACTTGCGGCCCCTGGCTCAACATTGGCAGGTCATCCCACTGGGCTAAAGTGGTCACTAGTGGTAACCATGGTTCAGCATTATCAACAACTGGGCAAATGCGGTTAAAACAGTAATAACCAATCCCCCCAGTCATCCCCATAAATAAGTGGTTTTTTATCCATTCCCAGTCATGGGTGGTTTATGGCATTGTTTTACCCACATTACCCTCTGGTAAACGCTTACATAACTATGGAAAGATCCACCATTTTCAATAGCAAACTGTTAAATTACCAGAGGGTAACCCAGTTATTAATAGCTATTGAATAGTATAAATCCACTATAAATAATACATTTTCAATCGCTATGTTTGACATAACCAGAGGGTAATTCGATTTCGAAAGCCAGTCATACCATGTGATCAGCTCATTTCAACCTGACGACTTGGGATGATCCTCCAAATCGCCGGACTATGCCAAGCGGCGGTCTTGCCGACACCGGCGCCTCCGAACAAACCAATCTTTCCTTGGCAAAGGCAATCTGAACCCCTCAGAAAAACATATTTCAATGGATTGGTTTCAGGGAAAATCTACAGGAAACCATAGATTTTTCCCATTAAATATGGGGCTTTCCTGTAAATTTTCCCTTAAACCAATCCATCGAATATTGGGAGGATTCCCCTATCATCCCCCTATCATCCTGTATGGTTTGCGAGTTCTCGCGCAGGCTTGTCAAAACTCCATAAGATGTTGATCATGGAAGGGTGATTCACCCCTCCTAACTCTCTTCAGCCTTCACCTTCCAACTCGCTGTCTGGGAAACCCCCGAAATCAATGGAGGCGTCGTTCGCTGGGAAAATCATCGCACTATTTCTGGGGTGGATGGATACCGGCTAGCCATGATTGATGACACCAGAGGGTACCTAGATAATATCCCAGTGTTTGGTTAAACAAAACACATAAAAACAAAACCCATCATTATGTATTGGCTTATCCCTCATGTTTGACCCATGTCCGAAAAAAAACGACAGGTCTGTGCCACATGAATTTTGCGTCCGAAGCTCCTCCCTTGGCATAGGGCGCCAACCTGCCAAGAAAACGACGCCAGAAAAACCAGACTTTTTGAGCAGGTTGCTTATTGCTTTAGCGATTCAAAGGCAATTTTCTTGAATTTTCAAGTCATGAGAGATTCGCTATGAAATGCTAATTAATGTGGATATAATAGAGAATAATTCTCTTTAACATCTCTTAGCAAATGGGGCTAATCCAATTCGAACCATTTAAAACACATACAACACATCAACAATATCTTCTAGAGTTTCAACAACCCCCAAAATTACTATGGGTCAAAACCCCCTTTTGCCGCTGGTGAATGGATGTTCATCCCCACATATCTGAATAAAATAATGAGAATTCAACGCTAATTAATATGTGGGATATGAATAATCCACTATAACCTGGATTTCAACAATGATTTATAGTGGATTAATCAGAATGATACAGAGAAATTCATAAAGCATCCACTAACCCGAAACTGGCTCAGTTTGGACAGTTACCCCTTAAGCACCATGCAAAATTCATCCAGGTGATCCGCATCGACATCCCCATTGTTTCACACCATCTTTGTTGATGAAGCCAGTGAAGTCACAATTGAATTAATCTGGTTGGTGGTTGACCTACCCCCCTGAAAAATGATGGAGTTCGTCAGATTGGATCATCATCCCAACTATTGGGGAAAATAAAAAATGTTCCAAACCACCAACCAGTAATGGTTGAAGCATATCTGGTTGGTGTTTTTTCGCCACCCCTCTGAAAAATGATGGAGTGAATGTCAGTTGGGATGATGACAGCTCCCAATATGATGGAAAATGAAATTCATGTTCCAAACCACCAACCAGATATAATCTCATCTTAGCCACAGGTTTTGTTTCATCCCCAAATGATAAAACTGGGTGTGGTATATTTATATATATTTATAACGTAATTACAGTTTTTCAATCACTCGTGCATATAAACATGAAGCCTTGGAGCCTGTCTTAGACATCGTCAGAGGTTGAAAAACTTGCAATCACCATTTGGTTCCATTTTGTTAGTTCAGTCCCCATGTTCCCTTAGTGAACGATTCAATATGATTCTCTATGTTGTTTTTCAGTCAAATCAGACATAATCAAACCAAATTCACCAACATCTATCAACATTCTGATGATGTTTGCAGGTTTTGGCTGCGCCATCTTTGGCGAAGAAATCATGGTTTTTGATCCCAAGTCCAGATTGCCGAGCAACAAATCCACCACTTTGATGCCAGTTAAGAGCTGCTGGGCCGTGGTGTTCATCTCCGTGAAGGTGGGAGTTGGCCTGGCGCTTCGCAGAACAATTGAGAACTTGAGAACAAAACGGGTGGAATCTATGACTGTTTCTAGCAGATTCTAGAAGTAGAAGTTGCAAGTGTTCCACCTCGATCTATAGGACTGAAGAATGGCAAATCACTAGGTGTTGCTTAGATACATGACAATGAGTCAATGAGTCAATGAGTCAATGAGTATTCGATGGTATTCCACAATATTTTTTCTGCAAATGTGTTCGATCTTTAGATTCTGTCCTTGCTGCAATTCTGATTTCTCGGGTAGTTTGCCACCGAACTGTCGCGACAAGTCAGGCCCAAATCTGCATTTTAACATCATTTTACAATAGCATTCAGTGACGATCGGGTAGTGTTCGCAGCTTCCATCCGCGCCTGTGGATCGCATAGAACCTGAGTGGCACAGGTCACGATTTCACACCCCACAACCGGCATGTCTTTGGCCAATTTTAAAGTTAGGCATCCAGCCCTTTCGTAGCCATTTTGGACCCCCAATTCATAGCTACTCTCAGGAGCACAGAAATCATCCACTCATGTCTAGCCCATTCCTGCTGTCTTTTGGGCACTCATGTCTAGCCCATTCCTGCTGTCTTTTGGGGCCACGAGTCCATAAGCATGCCCAGCCACTTCTTGGTCTCGATGGGCCCCAGCTCATCGATGGGCTCACCGATGATGTTGATGATGCGGCCTAAGGTCTGCTCACCCACCGGCACCGTGATGGGTGCGCCGGTATCCTCTACCTGCTGACCTCGGGTGAGGCCATCAGTTCCATCCATGGCGATAGTTCTCACCATGTTCTCGCCCAAGTGCTGAGCCACCTTACTGCAGGGCCCCCTGTGGGGATTAGGTGAAGTTGATGAATGGTTAGCACTAGTAATGGTTGGTGCCCTACAAAATCATGGCAAATCTTAGATACCCAGCAACTCAAGTTGTGTTTTTGCTGAGGATGCCGTACATTAACCTTCCCCTGTTTATATACCATGGTCCAATTTTAGATGGCAATGGACAAATATAAACACTACAAAGTCTACCATGTTTGATTGCTAGTCTTTGCTGGTGGTCAGGTCCCCACTTACAATAAACCATATTTTCATGCATGTTCGATGTAAGATTCAATCTTTCAGCTAAACAACCACACACCATAACCTCCCCTTCACATCCTTTGAGGCTTCAAGGCCTCCAAGACCAGGCGATGTTCGAAGCCTTGCACCTCCAGGGCGTTCAAAATGGGCGGCAGCGCCGTGTCAAACTGCACGTCCACCACTGCACCAATCACCTGGGAGACTTTGCCAACCTGCAGTGGCTGCGATTTCGAGTTGGGCCCCCTGAACAAGAATCCGTTGGGAGTCTTCCAAGTAGGTCGAACATTGGAGAGTATTGGAGTAACATCCCACCAGCATAAGATTGATTCTCAGACAAACTTGGGAATCAACTCCTGGAAGACCCAACTCAAATATCTCAAATTTTGGAAACTGAAGGAGAGACTGAAATGTGAACTCCAAGTGACACTGGCCGCAGAGGCCTTGGGCGCTGCTGCCGCAGCCTTCTCCGCAAAGCCGCGGCATGCGCGCGGGAGTCGGGCCGAAGCCCCGGCACGGAAGGCTCTCATGGCTGGTTGTGACAGGGATGGGCTCCACAACGCTTGGGGCCAAAGGTGCCACGAGTGAGATCCCAAGCTTTTAAGGCTTGCAAGCCGGCAAGCTGCTTGGTGCTTCAGCCATCCATTTCCCCCATTCATATTGGGATCCGAGGCAAAATCAAGCTTCGAATCCACCAAGCCAAAGAACGTCTCAGAATGCCACTACCCTCTGGTGTCAAACATGGCTGGCTGGACCTCCCATTTAGTTCGATGATTTTCCCATTAAAATGCTCAGGGATTTCCCAGCCTGATTTGCTATCACCCAACCCAGCCACTGGATGTCTGTTCCCCACAACTAAGGTGACCCGCAGAGATTCTCCCCAATGCTACTCCTCGGCAACCCACAAAAACAATCAAAAACACTGGCTGCTTTAGAATCCATTCATTGTCATAATTAATTTTAAACGGGATATAATAGTCTCATTGATCCATGCAATAATATAATAACACTAATAAGTATATAATGACTGTATTTTACAAACCATAGTCATACCATACCCTGTGTGTGGCTTGCTTCAATTTGGTTCATCTCCGCATGTTTGAAAAAATCGATGATCCACCCTTTTTGTCCAAGAAAACCAAGCATACGGCGTCATGAGAATGAAACGATGGAGGTTCAGCTGCACCTTCCATCTTGAAAAACGTGTTCTGTTCACAACAAGATAAGCACGTAGCTGGCAAATGTTCATCAAATGTCTCAGTGTCTCTCAGTTTATCATTGAACTTCATGAATAATCATATTGAATCATCAAGTCTCATCAGGAATTGATTCTGCCATTTCCTGCCATGTCGCCATTCCTCTAAGATCCTCTAGCTAACTAATATCCTCCTCAAGGCCTGAGGGCTTCTCAACTCACTTCCCAGCTGCCACTGCAGCCAGCTTTGCAGCCTCAGCAATGACAATAAAAACCATTCAAACCCCATAGCTTAAACTGCACCACGGTTGCCTTCTCTTTGACATCTGACATGCCGCCGATCATGTAGAAGGCGGCCTGGTGGTAGCACCATTTTTGCGGAAATCCCGAAGAAAACTGGTGGTGGAAGATGGTATAATAGCATGAACATATGGAGAAACAATGAGAAACGTGCTGGATTTTGAGACAGTCAACCTTCCACAGGATCAGGATCGGTTGCCCCCACAAGCAAACATACAAGATCAAAACGGATCCAAAAGGGGATCACTTGGATCAGTTCAATCACTCGAAGCAGCCAACAATTGGCTTCCCAAGTTCACTCTGGGATACTGGGCCCGGGCGCGAGGGCCAGTTATTTGACATTGTGGACTGGTAGTAGAAGCCCAGAATATGATTCAGTTCCACCATATTCAATCTTAGTGACATTGAATACACACTATTCTTACAGTAACTATACTCATATCATATAGATCAGATTCGTTCAAATCCCATACCGGTGGTTCATGGTGTGTCCTGGTGTTTGTTAACTGAAAGCAGCGCTGTGAGTGCTAAGTTTTTCAGCGTTTCCTTTTTGTTATACTTTGTTTTCATCTCTTCATTTGCACCCTTTCCTATCCTATACAAGTCTTCTCTGGAAGTCTGTAATTGGATGCTAGCCCACACATATTCAGTTAGAAACTTTGGCAACCATAGCAGCCCTCCACTGACCTTTGCTTGATACATTTGATACTATTGGTTCCCTGGCTTCACTATACTATTTCATTCTTTATTTGTGTTTTCGGTTTTCGGGGGAACCCCCCAAAAAAGATCGTTCAGAACAGCAAAACAGATGGCAACTATGTCAGCTACCCACCTCCCCAAAACATTTCCCATGTTTTTTTGGATCACCTGTTTCCCCATGGCTTCTTGATGAGTTGGGAAACCATCCCAGCTTCGATTCGACCCGCCTCCGGGATGTCGTCGCAGTTGCCGGATAGGACCTGCCACGGGTTTCCCCATAAAAAACGTGACCCAGAACTGAGAGGATTTTCAGGGTTTCAAGTTGTTTCAAGGGTCCATTTGGACAAAAACCCACTAAAATTTGGATGTTTGTCATGGTTTGTCCAATAAAATTGGAAGATGTCACCCCCAACTTATGGCCATTTTAGTATATTTTCGTCGGGAAGAATGATGATCATCCGGATTTTTTCAGGTACCCCAGCAGATAAGGGACTAGATCTGACAGCCAGCTGTAAAACATCTGACAACACCAATCACCTGAATCCAACATGATTGATCGAACAAAATGAGAACATCTGATAACACATCATATTCATGTTCAAATGCATGGACCTGTCTTTTGAACTGAGATGACACAAGAATATGAAAATATATGAAAATCATTGAAAATCATACCCCTTCTGCAGATTTAGTGACCCACTCTGGGCATTTTAAAATACACTGTGACCACTTGCTGGGTCGTGGGCATCTTAGATACCCTACAAAAAAGATAGCTGGGCAATCATCAAGATTAACATAGTTTAACAATCATGGTCCCAGCAATCCATCCGCAAGACTTAACCTCCCAAAAATCACCTATAGATGTGGAAAACAACACTAGAACAGATGTTTTTCGAAAGCCACCAGATCATCAACAAAATGTCGTTTTCCCATCAGTTCACAGATGTTTTTTCGAAAGCCACCAGATGTCGCTTGCTAACCTCATCAACTCGCGACAAACAGAAACTGCCCTGTCTGGCACCTCCTCGAAGTCATTGATGGTGGTTTCCAAATCCACAAAGGCTCCAGGGGTGCCCGTGAAAATCTCCGCGACCTGGGGATTGGAGCCAGACAGACCCACGACTGGGGGGCTTTTATTTAATGTGGGCAAAACTATGCCATTTTTACCACCCATGACTGGAAATGGTAAACATACCATTCAAATAGATGGTGTTTGGATGGATGATTTATGGCATTGTTTTACCCATTTACCCACTATTTTGAGGATTGTGCCACCATGTTGCCACCTAAATTCCAGGGTCAGGAATTGAACACATCGTTGGACATGCGGCAAATTCTGATCTCACTGTGAGATTGGCTGATACAGCTGCGAGCCTTCCCATGTATTCCTAAATCAACTGTTCAATCATCATGTTGCCCCATTAAAATGGCTATGTCATTTGGTTCATCCCCACTTTTAGATAAACCCATTTCCAAAGCCATGCAGCTATTGTGTGAAGAAATTTAACACAGAACCTCCAATAAACTTACATAGCTGCGGAAAATCACCCATTTATTTTTCATTTATGTACCTATAAAAAGTGGTGGTTTTCCATAGTTAATAGTTACCCTCTGGTAATTTAACATAGCTATTGAAAATGGACATAGAAATAGTGAGTTTTCCCAATAAAAATGGTGATTTTCCATAGCTACGTTAAATTACCAGAGGGTATGTTCCTTTCCCAGAGGCTACCACCAACTCCGAGTCTCGGGCGAAGAAAGGCTGCGACAAGAAACGTTGCACCTGCAACCCGCCCACCCAACGGGAGCCCGACGGTGCTTCACCACAGCGTTGCCAGTATCTACCCTCTGGTAATTTAACATAACTATGGAAAATCACAATTTTTCATGGGAAAATCCACTATAAATGGTGATTTTCAATAGCTATGTTAAATTACCAGAGGGTATCCAACCATTTTCGAACATAGCATCCCCGCACAAATATGGACATATACATAGGGTATTGAGACAACATATGTATATTTATACAATTATTCTTACATATTAGCTGACATATATGACTAAGCACCATCAATTATGATGTGCCGATTTGTGAGTGTGTATAGTCATGTAACTATTAAATCACGCAAATGCATACAATATTATACAATCATGTATTATATATATATGACTTATATTATACTTTATATCTTACATTACATGACACAACATTACATCATATTAAATTACGCTATATGATAGTATATTATGTCGTGTTATATTTTACTATATCATAGTATATTACATTGGATTATATATATATGTATATCATATTGAGTCATACCATATGAGATCATATCCATTCATATCCTATCATATTTTCATATTATCATATTATCCTAGCATGTTATCCTATCATATCCTATCATATCATATTATATAGTCAATATCAAATCATATCAACAACATATCATTTTCCATTCATATCAGTATCATCCTCCAAGCATCCCGAACTTCACCACGGCCGAAGCAGCGACCGCGGCGGCCGCGCCTTGCGGGCACGCGCCACCGTCAGCTTGTCCTCCTCAGACAGCTCGTCCATGCCCAGAATGGCGATGATGTCCTGGTCACCCCGGTGACCCCGCTGACCCCGATGACCCGAAGTCGGGGGCTGGACTCTGCTCCAAGAAATGGATAGTGGTCAGTGGTCAATGATAATGTGGTGATTATTATAGTGGTAATAATCATAGTGGTGATATATATATATATAATCATATTATTATCATTATACTATTATATATTAGTGGTGATATAATAATATATGATCATATACTAATAGTCAATAGTGGTGATAAAAAATCATGATTCATGGGGATTCATGGAAAAAAAAACATGAATCCATGGAAAAAAACCATGAATCCCTCGTTAGTAAACGAACTGATTTGTAGATGGTTTATGACGGTTTATGATGGTTAATGATGGTTAGTGATGGTCAATGATGCTGATGAATGGTGATAATCTGGTGGTTACCCTCTGGGAAACGAACAGTTTGCTATGGAAAATCACCATTTTTAATAGGTAAATCATGGATGTTCTATAGCTATGTTAGTATGGAGAAGAACATGATAAATGGAGTTAGTTTAACATTGACAATCATTCAATAACAATCATTAGATATCATTGAGAAAATGGTTCATGTAAAATGTAAAATTGATCATCATTGGATATAAATAAGTGTATATATATATATATAAATGGGATATACATGGGGATATACCTTCCTGCATATTATATATATATGTAGAAAACCAACCAGACATGTAGATCATCATCTGAACGGGAAGCCGTTGGTGTTCCACATTGGATATTCACCAACCAACGGATTTTTTTCCAGGGGATCTACTCGTTGGAACTAGTTGGAACAACTGGAAACAACACAAGTGATACACTTATACAAATTAAACATGGGGATGAAACACCGAACCACATCTATAATATACATGAATGTATATACTATTTGATTATATAATAATATCTGTAGATCTACAATATAATTGTATATATATATATATATCCATTATACTATATTTATTGTATCATCTATGGTATCTCTTATATATAGCATATAATATATATATAATAATTATTCTATATATATATATCATATAGTATATATATATCATGTCTATTATATCTACCACATACATCTGTATACTATATACATAAGAGATTACATAACTAACTATGTTGCATACCATATGGTGTAACAATATTGTATTTTAATGTATTCTATCATACAACCAGTTCATGCCAACGACAAAACTCTGAGGTCTCCTGCAAAGACTTGTAATCCTGCAGGATCTTCTGCGTGCTTCGGGCAATGTCGTAATGACCTGGATGCATGTGGTAACAATAGACACATTAAATAAGGCATATAATATATATATATATATGTGATAGAAACTGGGGTACTATATAGTATAATGGTGGCATAATGGGGATATAATGGAATACTAATATTACTTTTATGGAATATTGGTAGATTCACCCTTCAGCAATCTAACATAGCCATGGAAAATCTCTATGTTTAATAGGTGAGCCATCAGACAATAACATTTTTGGTAATTTTCCAGAGCTATGTTAAATTACCTGAGGGTATATGATATTAAAAGAAGATAAGCAACACAGATTGGCTGTATCATGTTTGAACCTCTGCAAGTTACACCTAAACTATCCTAAACTGATTTTTTAATGGGTATGTACATGATCAGAATATGATCTGTGTAGGCGCCAAAATATGGATGGATCATAAACACATCAAGAATTCTCGAGCGATTCTGCAGGTGGTTCCAAGAATTGGAAACTTGGCAACCCCCAAATTCAAACCAGTTGAAAGTCTACCGGTAATTTCGTAGGGAAAAACCCAAAGTTCAGCGACATCTGCAGGTCGGCATCCCATCCACGGCAAGTCACGTTGTCCCACAATTGATGGGTCAAGCATTCGCGACCTCAACGTCTTGGATGGTCTCGGTTTTTCGGTGAAGTCTTCGGTGACACGACACTACCATAAGGCCATAAGGCCTATGTTTCAGGCAGGGAATATCCCCAGAAAATATGGCCTTTAAAAGTATGGTGTCCTATGTATCCTCCATCTTTTTTGGATCAATTGGATCCAAAAAAAATCCCACCATCTCTCGGTTGCCCTGACGTTGAATCCAGAGGATCCACAGCAGGGTAGATGCCAAGCTCTGCAATCTGCCGGGACAAGACCTCGCAGTGACAGCCGAAGTGGCCGTAGGATCGTAGGATCGTAGGATCACCACTGAAGTTACTGTGGAAAGTGATACAGTTACCATATGTTACCATTACTTAGATCTCTAAATATGATGATTACTGTAAAATTTAGATGGTACTGACTAGTCAGTCATATTTTGGATCCCTAATATGTTTAGATCCCTGATACTTATTTAGACGATTTAGCATGATGTACCCTCCGAAATCTCACCAGTGAAACCATGACTTTGTCTGAAAACAGGCTACAAAATTCCATCCAATGGCCATTTTAGATCATCATTTTCCAGGCTTCATGGGCCGCGGACCGTCGTTGCATCCAAGTGTGCGAACGTGGTGGCCTCGGCGCGAGTGAGGGGAAGTCGTTTTTTTGCGACCCACAAACAGACAGGCCATGAATTTGACCCAAAAAAACAACAGAAACCCGTAGAGCATCCCCATCTATGTAAATAAAACTCCCCAAAAAATGAGAAACTCGAGCCACTGAGCACCTGACAGGTGCTGGATCGGTCAAGTCATCAGCGGGCACATAGACAGCCTGGCGAAAAGGAGCCATGGCACTCAGCTGAGAAATTCCCCACGAATTTCACTGGAAGGAAACCAAAAAACGAACGTAGCTATTGAAAATGACCATTAATAGTGGATTTTCCCATTAAACATGGTGATTTTCAATAGCTATGTTAAATTACCAGAGGGTACTGATTGGATCCTCATGCTTCATTTTTGTGAAAGAAACGGGGGATTTTCCATGGGATTTTCCATTGCCATGTGAGATTACCAGAGGGTAAGCGGTGGTTTGGGGGATTGATTCAAGCAAAATAAGGAAGCGCACTTCAGATATGTACAAGTAGGTTTGCGTGAAAAATTGGGAACGTCCTAAATCCACCTGGTTAGAAAATCCTTTTCTCTTTTGAAATTACAACCTTGGGGTACCCTCTGGTAAACTAACATAGCTGTGGAAAATCATCCCTTTTAATGGGTAAATCAACGAACTAAATGGCCGTGTTCAATAGCAAACTGTTAAATTCCCAGAGGGTATATCCCATTAATCATCATTAATCACCAATAAATCAGAATTACCCTCTGGTAAATTAACATAGACCCTGGCAGATAGGGGTTGGAAGATTAGTTTCCATTAGGCTATTTTCAGGGTCTATGTTAATTTACCAGAGGGTAACCATGATTAACCACTATTTACCATGGACCAGCACAACCGATGCGAATCATGGCATCATGGCATCGACCGCCCCGCCACTCCGCCACTCGGCGCCTGCACTGAAGTGATGGATCCCTTCTGGGTGGTCGTAATGCGCTCCTGACGGCTCCCATCTTAATATATACATGTCTGTGTAGATATCATTCATATACTATATACAACATATTCTGTATGCATAATATGTATATATATATATTATATTATTTTCGTATATCATATTACATGTATTATGTATATACTGTATATATGCTTATAAATTCGTGGTTGATAGCTATCCCTAGTGTGGATTTTGTTGTCTAGTGGTTATACATAATCATCCCATAAATCCACCAGAAACATCCATAAACACAATCAACATTCCATAGCAAAATCATAGAGAGCCCATGGTAGTAAACCCAATCAACATCCTCAAACAAATGCTACAAACGCCATTCACGTAGTATACAAGACCTTCTATTTCATCCCCCATCAACATTTATTTTATATCCAATTTATTATGTTTATTATATCATTCACTATATAATACTATATATAATTCCTCTGTATCCCCATTCTTCCCAATAATTCCATCAACATTCCATAAATCAGCAATAGGATTATTGGGAAGAATATTGGGAATGTTTATGGAATATAATCCCAATATTTTCCCAACAACTGAGGTGTTACTGAGATATATAAACACCTGAGTAATATAATTCCTTCAACTGAGGTGTTTATGTCCTCAGTAACACCCCATCTTTTCCCAATGGACGTCCTGCAGAGAGGCCAAATCCGTCGCCAGGGTCGGCTGGTAACCGACGGCACTTGGAATACGACCCAACAACGCAGACACCTCGTGACATGGCGTGACATGGCGCGGCGTTGCGCTGTAGGCAGGTCATTTCATGTGACAAAAAGTTCGATTTAATGAGGATTTAATGGATTTTAAAGGGGATATAATTTGATTTCAATGTGATTTTCATGGGGTTTAATGAATTTTGCTGGCATTTAATGGGATTTATACGGGATTTTGATGGAGTGCAATGGGGATAACCGTCAGCAATAGGATTATAATCCGATCTGTTAGAGCAAAAGCTGGGATTTGCCGATGGATTTAAGTACCACTGGATGGAGATTTCACAGATTTAATGGTCACCAAACATGGGGCATCAAGCAACAAACGTGTGGGTCCCAGTCCCATTTTGTGTATCACCATTTTTCCAAGGGCAAATAGAGGAACACCAACATAGTGAAACTCATGAAATCGTAACAACATTGCCCCGTCCCAACGTGTTCTTCGGATGTTGCTCGGACCTCTGAGCCGGCTTGGGTGAAGCGGAAAATGTTGTCCACGAAGAGTAGCACATCCTGGTTCCAATGGGCTTAACATGGCGGATCTCAGGTTGACCCAGCGTACAACAAACTTTACTAAGCAAGAAAGTAGATCCGATTTTTCTGACAAAATAAATTACTTATGATTGTGATATAGTACGTGGTATATTATTCCACATTCGCAGCACACAAATTGCCCATCAACTCACCGATCTTACCAAAGTTTCCCAGCCAACCGGGCCTCTTTCGTGAGCGACACACCAACTCGCTGGTAGCATCAACATGTCATGTGAGATGTCCGTGTGACAACTCTCTACTCATTTTGCTTAATACTGCCACATGGGTTTGGCTGAAAGTAGGCTATACCCAATATATGGCCATTGTCAAGGGGAAAATGATCATCAACCATCATATTTTGGGGTACCCTATTTTCGGACAAGGCCTAATATGTAATCATCCGGATGTGTCTACATCATAATCTGTGATATTGAATGACATTAATTAATCAAATGCTGCGGGGATTCCAGTGAAATTTTCAGATGCCTCCCCCGGCCGCCGCCTCGCCTGACCCTCTTCGTCACGGAAGTATTCCGCCACCGTCAAGCCCGTCAGGGCCACACGCGCACGAGCGCCAGGTGGCTCGTTCATCTGGCCATACACCAGAGCAGCCTCGCTTGCCGTGCAGTTTGGCTGCACCTGTTTTTTGGCCATCAACCATCATCAACCCACATCCATAACCTGAATGAGTATTCAATATTCCAGGAATCATAAGTGGTCCAATAATAACCATAACTATTTTCCAGAATCACCATACTATAACATCTATAACCATAGAACCATACTAAATTTTCCAGGTATAGAAAGGGTAACCCTAAACCCAGAATAGTCTTCCGCCCTGGTCCCCGTGGTCCTTGGAGCCAGGCGCTTTGTCTTTCCTGAGGTCAACCAATCAAGGTACCAACTGGCTATCCACAACCTGCGGCATCCAATTTTGGATGTCGCCCTGAAAGCGCTTTGCCTCGTTTTTTGTTGCCGAAAAATGGAAAAATGGACATTTTTCGTTCTGAAAGCATAAAATGTGGAGTACCCAGGTGATAATCAAATATGATGTTTGAAGATGTTTTAGATATGTTTTTAGATGTCCGTTCCCATTCAAAGCATTTTTCACACCTGCCAGCAATGAACATCCAGCCACAATTGAGTTGGTGAACTCTCCAAGATCGGATGAGACACCTGTGCCGGAAATATATTCTTTAACTGATGGCTAAGCATTTGAAATCACGATGAGAAGACACAGTAGAGTGTATGTATGTATAATATATATATATATATGTATATATGTTTAAGTGTGTTTATATAAATGAAAACTCAACTTGAAGCACAATTGAAAAGAAAACCGTCAACCTCAAGAACACAAAAATCATTCTGCTATATTCTGTTCATGCTCAGCATTTCACCGTACTACCAGGGTAAAATTATCAACCTGCTGGGTCTGTTTGGGATATATCCGGGTAATACCTAGCGGTACAACACCAGATGTCGAGACATGTCGAGACACTTGATGACACCAGAGGCCATCATCTCATGGTACAGGTCATTTCCTTCTCTGGTACGTTCGCCTCAGTGGAACCCATTTTTTAAGAATTCGAAGCGGGAAAAAAAGGGAGAGCCATGAGGAAAAAGAGATGACAACAGTACTTGGTGGCGAACTACCCACGAATCGTAAGTGGGTTATAACGCCAGTTATAAGTGGATTGACCCTACTTATCCCATTTATAACTGGGGTTATAACCCACTTACTAAGTGGGATGTGCCACCAAGTATATATATATATATGGCTTCCCCAAATTTGATGCTTCAAAATACAATTTTCCTGGCCATTAGATGGTGATAGATGGTGTATCCCATTTTGAGACAGACCCAGATGTTGTCACTTCACAAGCCATACGGCCATACTTCGGTGGTGCAATATGGGTCATGTCGTTGGGTAGCCCATGGTACCCCTAATTGACGAAATTGGGCCACAAAAGGTGATGCATACCATCATACTGTATGGTCAAGCCTTTATTTATCTTTGGCAAGGACCGGCCCTAACAAGAATCTAATGTTCATATTACTCAAACATTCGGGTACCCATAGTAGGCCTGTTATACTCTTGTCATGTTCAACGTACCGAATGAACCTTGGGTAACCTTGGGTGTGCTTAAGAGTAAGTAATAAGGCCATTTTGGGATCGTTACCCTAATCAAATCCTGACCATCATTCCAGTGAAGTCGCAGTGAGGTCGTTATAATTCCTCCAGATTATGCCATGAGATTCCCTTGGCCCATTGTATCCCTATTATACCAGCATTTTGTTGGTTACCAGCATTTTGTTGGTTAAGTCAAGTCACCATTTTTAGATGGCTAAATCCATGTGAACCCCCACCATTTTTGGTGATACATATCACCACCGAGCTCCCCACCGACCCCAGCAAAAACGCTGTAGCCACCATGCCTAAGCGCAGCCACCGGTTCGAATGGCGGTAACAATGGTTTTGATTAATGATAATTAATGGGGGTATACCACGGGAATATCATTTCAGAATACTAACAACTTCAGTCGAGTTTTTGTTTCTAAAAATTTTCCGGAGTGAACATACTGATGAAAACACCATAAACTGTGGATATTGGTGTTTTTTACTGGTGGAACTATACCACCGGTTTAACGAAAAAAAACTGGTGGATCATACTGGTGGAACTACCTACAGTCATCCCAGTCGGGGGTCATGATGGATTCCGTGGGGCATTCCATAAATGGGGTGGTATCCCCAATAGCTGGATGGTTTATTTCATGGAAAACCCTACTGAAATGGATGATGAAATGGAAACCATCCCTATTTCAGGAAACCTCCATTTACATAATGAGATTTAAATGCTCAAGCAGAATTTGCTGAAAAAACTTTGGATCTAAATCTTCGACTCCAGTGCCACCCAGAATCTTGAGCGCAATGTTGTGGATCAGCTCCATGATAACGACCTTCATTGGCTGATGCAATCAGGGCCAAGACTGTCATGATCCAACGGCCAAACACATCAAGCCATCAACGCACCACACACGAAACCTCGCTCCATGTCAAACCACAACCACCACAACCATTTTTTGTGCTTTCAACCTTGAAAAATCTGCCAGTCAGCTGAATGTTATCCCATGGGGCACAATGACTTGACACTCGATACGAGAAAGCGGCCACAAAAAAACACCACCCCGTTCACAACATGGAGGGATCCACAAAAAATAAACCTTCCCCAGAATATTGGAAAATCCCTCCAAACATTGAATGATATTGAATGTTATACACTTCTCGGAACCCAAAGTTGTCCGAATACTAGTTTTCAGTTGTGTCGCTGTACTTTTAGTGGTTGGGAATGGTTCTGCAGCTCTTTTGTGGCAGTGGGGAACAATTGTAAGCTCGGTCATCTTTTAGTGGTAAGATGAAAACACACAACTTCACAACCCTCACCAAAGGAGCCTGAAACAGGGCCTGAACCCAGTCTGAAACCCTGAAATGCTGGAAAATGCAAGTTGCCATGCCATGAACCCCTCCGTTTGGTGAGTTTTCCCTTCTTTTCCATTGCATCTAATCTGCATATAATTCATCTCCCTTGTTTTTTTCGTTTCATTCCGCTCGGGTCTTTTGGATAATTCTGTTTCCTCTTCTGTTCAGTCATTATCAGTCATTTTCCAAAATGGTTTTCCTCTTCCTTTTTCTTCCCCTTGCGACTCCATCGAATCCTGGGATAGGTTGATTCAATACAACACGAGAAAGTGTCTCCCCTGGTGCAAAATACCTCCGAATATCTCCTAATATTAGATATATGTTTGAATTGAATATCTACTATGGAGGTGGGGGGGCGTTAAGTATTAGGAGGAAGGGATCCAGTCGATAGAAACCCATGAAACCATGATTGGCAAGTTCACGAAGTTCACTACATATGGTGGTTTCCTAAAATGGGGGTACCCCTAAATCATCCATTTTAGTAGGGTTTTCAATTATAGACCATCCATTTGGGGATACCTCCATTTATGGAAACCCACATACATATGTATAGATATATACAAGGGGTCCAAGTGATGCCAATTTGCTGCTTGCTGTTTGGAACTCATGATGGCTTTGACTTCTATATATATATACACCCTCTGGTAATTTGACATAGCCATAGAAAATCACCATTTTTAATAGGTAAACCATCTATAAATGGGCCATCTATACCATGGCTATGTTAAATAACCAAAGGGTATATATATATATATATATTATCAGATTGGATCATCATCCCAACTATTGGGGAAAATAAAATTCATGATCCAAATCACCAACCAGTTATTCACATCACCATCAACCAGTAGTTAAATATATACCATCTGGTTATTTAACATAGCCATGGAAAATCCCTGATAAATGGAGGTTTATAGCTGGGAAAATCATCTATAAATGGACCATCTATACCATGGCTATGTTAAATAACCATATGGTAAATATATACCCTCTGGTTATTTAACATAGCCATGGAAAATGGCCCATTTATAGATGGTTTACCTGGGTTTACCCTTTTAAAAATGGTGATTAGGTGATTTTCCATGGCTATGTTAAATAACCAGAGGGTAAATGTAGTTCTTTGTGGGCTCTTCATGGCTCCAGCTTGCCCCAAAGGGCGAAAATTTACGGCCACAAGTTGCCGGCGTAACCGAGGCCACCGAGGCACGGTCTTGCCGACACCTGCGCCTCCGAACAAACCAATCTTTCCTGGGCAAAACGCGGCTGGAACAACAAATTCTGTATGGATTGGATAATCTGTACACTAAATATCACTTATGGAGATGTAGGGAATTGAACCAGGAATATCTCATTCTGATATATATTCCATGTAGGGATTGATCCATGTATGGATAATGTTCATCAAATATCATAATTCTGCCAGAATATGGGTTTGAACCACGATGGAGATGTAGTTGATGAAGTGATAGCTTTGGCAGTTGGGACCATTGAAAATCATGGAACATCAGGAAAATCGAAAAAAGGGGAACATTGCAAGGCAATGGATTGGAAATCATCCGAAAACTATACGGAAAACATAGTAAACCCTGGGTTTTACTCCCGGAATATGGGGCTTTCGTGTAGATCCACCTGCCGGTCTCGAGGACACAAGGGTGTTGACAAAAATATCCAAATGGGCTTGGTCGGAAACTATTTTGGTACCCCAAAATTTGAGAGTTCATCAATGCACTAATTCAAGTTACATAATTAATCATAGTTAAAACATGTTAAAACTGAAACCAGAGTTTATCATAGTTAATCATGTTTTGCACTTTTTGGAGGTTGCGATCAACAGCCCAAACACAAATGAGGTATATAAATTAGTATATTTATGTCGCCAAATCACCAATCAGCACCCCGAACGCATGCATTATTTATATATATTTATATATATTTATATACCTATAATTGGTGGGAGCAAGCTTGAATTGTTCTATATTTTCTATTAGCTGGAATATTCCCATGATATACCCTCTGGTAATTTAACATAGCTATTGAAAATCACCATTTATAGTGGATTTTCCCATTGAAAAAAGGTGATTTTCCATAGCTATGTTAGTTTACCAGAGGGTACCCATCATCGTTATAATTCCCACCTTTTCTTGGTCAACCCCACCATCTTAATCCATTTGATCACAAAGAGGACAGGTCGCGACACCCGACCACGACAGATCCAAAAAATGCTTCCAAAGCTCCTCCCTTGGCATAGGGCGCCAACCTGAGGGTGTCATTTCCACGGTGATGAATCATAAACAAATGGAATTTACTATTTAGAATCATATATAGAAATGTTAGAATTGAACGAACAAAAAAACCAGATCTCATTGGATATACCGGGATATAATACCATTCCCAATCTTAGATACCCTGATTCTTTTAAAAGCTGGTGAGTTTTTTTTGCATCCCCATGAAAAACATGAAGTAGCAAGGTGATGATCCAAGGTTTCCCGAAAAACCGGTGCTCAAGCCATGAGCAATACCAGTTGCTAAAGCCAGAACCACGATTTTTCAAAAAACACACAATGAACAAATGATGAACAAATGATGAACCTGGGCTCATAGAAAAATCCAGTGTGTGGGCTCATAGATATCCCCCATATTTAGATATTTAGGTTTTAACAAATGGGCTCATAGATTCCTAGATATCCCCCATCTTTTTCTAAACCTTTCTGCCAAACATGGAAGCTCCGAAGCACGCGGACCCTCAGGAGAAACTGATTCATCAGGAAAAACAACCACGGTCGGGTCTTGGAGACCGTCGGCAAAACAGCCAAACATGTTGGTTAGTTACAGTTATAGTACGTAGTCCGTATAGTTAACAGCATTAAATGGCTTATTATGCTATATTTATAGAGATAGTTGGCTATAATGTACCAATCACAATATCACAATCTTTGGCTATTTTGCTTGAAATCAATGTTTCATCGCTTCTGAAATCATTGAGTTGTCCACATCAGTTGCTGGCCCAATTCATAGGTATTGCAGCTGGTGAACTCCACCGTATGGAACAATGGTCATGAGATTCTCCAGCAACTTGTTGATGAAAAAAAAGCCATCTGTTGCAGGTACCCGGAACCGGTCACCGTTACGCGAATGGAAATCACCATTAAAACAAGTGGTAAATCATCGAACTATGAATCAGCCATCCGGCCATCATTCCATACCATACCAAACTTAAGTGCTTATCCATAGCATCATAGCTATGGCTATGTTTACCAGAGCATAAATTACCCAAGGGTACAAACATCTGTCAGACTGTCAAGAAACAAATCCACCACTTTGATTCCGGTCAAGAGCTGCTGGGCCGTGGTGTTCATCTCTGTGAAGGTGGGAGTCGGCCTGGTTTTTCAGCCAGGTTTTGGAAAAGGGTTGAATCTATCATATGGGGTTCTAACATTGTTCTTACCATCCAAGGGTGGAGATTTTGCAAGTGTTCCTCTTTTTCTTGAATCCTAAGTCTAGTGCTGGGATCTCCGTCACTGTAGGCCCGGGTAGGCTGCGTATACTACCTCCATCTGGGACGGAAGAACTGGACAAATAATCACTGGGTTTGGCTCCGTGGACATGTGGTAGATACAGGGCTGTTCCACTGAAGTTCTGAAAATCATTGGAATATAGTGGGATATAGTAGATATTAGGAAAACATAAGTTCTGTCCTTCTTTCCAATTCTGATTTCTCTAGGACTTTTTCACCGATAGAACTGTGCCAAAAACACGTCACACGTCGCCCATCCGCGCCTGTGGATTGCATAGAACCTAAGTGTGGCACAGTTTCAGGTCCCTCAAAATTGATGCCAAAGGAGCCACTTTAAAAGCTTACCCTCTGGTAAACGTTTACATAACTATGGAAAATCACCATTTTTCATGGAACAACTCACTATAAATGGTCATTTTCAATAGCTACGTAACAAATTACCAGAGGGTAACGATTCCACTTTTGAGGTCATTCGTGTTTTTTTTTGAGCTAAGCCACCTCTCGAGATGTCTTGAGAATATCTGGAGTCGGCGACTCGGCAGAAATAGGATTGTGCTTGTTTTTACACACCGTTTCCATTTTGCACCGAACAATCCCGCATCCCAATCCCGAGCTCCATTTTTGTCCAGTTTCTCATTCAACAATTCCCCATTTATTGGATAATTAATAATTAATGATAATTAATGATAATTATATAATATTATATAATTATATATACCAAATTACCAGTTTATGATTGGATTTATTGGGCAATGAGCTTATCCTTGGGCTACGACGAAAACTTCCCCATCTCGGAAAAGAATTCTTGGCCCAGCCACTTCTTGGTCTCGATGGGCCCCAGCTCATCGATGGGCTCACCGATGATGTTGATGATGCGGCCTAAGGTCTGCTCACCCACCGGCACCGTGATGGGTGCGCCGGTATCCTCGACCTGCTGACCTCGGGTGAGGCCATCAGTTCCATCCATGGCGATAGTTCTCACCATGTTCTCGCCCAAGTGCTGAGCCACCTCGGCGGTACCGCCGTGGACCCGTGGCATTTGTCACAGGTTATCTTGTCCTGGCCTACAAAAACTGGGAATCGTTGGCATAACACAAAGATAGCCATATGGAAAACCATGGAAAACCACCATGAACATCATTAGCACCTTAGGTAAATCATGTTAAATCATTTTAAATCAATGTATAAATCACCGAAGAATCTACAAACTGGAAATTTTCATCCATTTCCATAGACTCCATAGCTATGTTGGATTGCTAGAAGGTTTGTTTGACCATGGCATGAGCCTTCTGAGATGACGCCCTGGATACCTTTAATCTGCTGATCCGCTTCACAATGTCAGCTGCTGTTTCCAATTCCAATCTTAGAAACTTTGTTCAGTCCCCTAAAAAGGTCAAAGTCATATCAGTTTTTCTTCGGTGAAAAACCCCCTTTTTTGCCAAGCTCTGGATAGGCATCCCCGCCAAATATGTTCTGATTACCAGTCAGTACACTTCCATGTTTGTTGGTTCACTCCCTACTTTTACTGCATCAAATCCTATTTTGATGTCAAAATTCAATACATGTTCTAGCCAAACAACAGCAAAACACTCAAGACTTCAAGCATCATAACTTCATAACCTCCCCTTCACATCCTTTGAGGCCCAAAGGCCTCCAAGACCAGGCGATGTTCGAAGCCTTGCACCTCCAGGGCGTTCAAAATGGGCGGCAGCGCCGTGTCAAACTGCACGTCCACCACTGCACCGATCACCTGGGAGACTTTGCCAACCTGAGATTTTCGCTGCATGTCGCTGCGTGCAGTCGGACCCCTGCGAAAAATAAGAGACTAATCTTCCAAGTAGAGTGATTCCACCCAAAAAATAAATGGGAATCAAATCCTGGAAGCCTCAAATATCAAATTTGGAAATTAGAAATAACATGAATTAACAAACGACACAAACAAGTCACTAGAAACTTGTGGGTTTCTGAAGTTCGAAATTCCAACAAAACTCACTCAGGTTTGTTCAAGAATTGTGCATTCCCAAAATGGCAAATTCAGGGAAAACCATTGGATTTTGGGGAATGCCCAATGTTTTAGACAAACAAAAAAAAAGGACCACTCCAAGCGACACTGGCCGCAGAGGCCTTGGGCGCTGCTGCCGCAGCCTTCTCCGCAAAGCTGCGGCATGCGCGTGGGAGTCGGGCCGCAGCCCCGGCACGGAAGGCTCTCATGGCTGTGACAGGCAGGGGCTCAACGCTTGGGCCGCTGCCAAAAACATTCAGGCAGAAAAGGGTACACCATTCCCATGGTATCCAATGGTTCCGTCTTTTTTTGGAATCTACAAAGGTTTCTTTTTGGTACTGTCAGGGCAAAATCCAGACCAGGACATCTCAGACTGCCCCAGCTGCAATTAGAAGCCTCCAATTTCATGTCCAAAACCCACTGGTCCAGTGGAAAAACGTGGTACTACTACTAGACTATCTGATAAGCCCTGTCACTTCCTGCACAATTCCACGGTTCTGGCTTGTTTTAGAATGCATTTCCGTAGCAGCCGTAGCATTCGTTGGTTTATCTCACCTCCTAAGTGGTTGAAACAAGCTACCATCCATCAAATCAACATGACTGCCCTGATTGGAAGATTATTTTCCTCCAAAAATGGCTAATTCTCAGGGTCAAACTGCTAATTTGGGCGATGGTAGAACCATTGAAAAAACATGAAATTACCCTAAATTGCCCACATACAAACCAAGAACTTCCATGAATCTCCTCTGATTTCCCATCAAACACGTGGCAAAAACCACGAATTTTGCTCTAAAATGCCCTCCCCATCCAGACCTGCTTGATGCGCTCTCGCAGCTCAGCCTGGGGCCGCCAGCATCCGCCAGCAGCTGGTCAAAGATGGGATACCCAAGAAGCCAAACAATTTGAGTTCAAATAGTAAATATAGGTAAGTTATAACGGGTATACATGATATAAAATATATGGATATATACTCTATTCTGGGTATGTTTATTTAATTTTTCCTCCTTGATATGGGCGTATAACGAGGATAATTAGTGGGGATATGTGTATACATGTATATAATATATATATATATAATCATATTATATGTTATATGTCATGGTCATTCATGGTCAAGTTAGTTGGATTGGATTCATTTTCACTGGGATTCCCATTTTGTAACGGATTCCCATGATACCAACATTGAGTCCCACTCATTCCTGACCAAATCGACAGTTGCAACGAGAACCATCGTAGGAACGGCTGGCATCGAAAGGCGTCACTTTACAACAACCCTCTGGTGAACTAACATAGCTATGGAAAATCACCATTTTTAATGGAAAAATCCACTATAGATGGTCATTTTCAATTGCTATGTTAGTTCACCAGAGGGAAAGTTCGACGCAAACACAAATGAACCCATTCTGTGAATATGTGCAGACTGACTGACCCTTCCATGCAAGCGCCGGGGTAGGTTAGCGACAACGATGGTCCGAAATTGTGTGAACCATATACATCCATATACCATTTCTTGACCATCGCATATATGGTGAATCATGGTTGATTTCCATTTTTTTGTGGCTTATCATTTTGAACCATACCCATACTGAAAGAACAAACAACCTGGTGTATTGTGAACATAAACAACATTTCTGTGCCTCTCCATTGTTTTCGGTTGTAGGCAGTAGGCATCGCAAAAATAGAAAACAACCGTTGGACATTGCTTGCTCTGGGATGGAACGGCAGTTGCCATGTTTCTCCATGTTGCAATTTTTGGGCCGTCCTGCCCCCCCCCGTATCAAGCATCCTATATTTTGGAATATTAGGGGAAACGTTGACATCATTCCAACCGACCTCCAAAGCTCTCCGATCACTAAAGTGGCTTCTTTGATGAAACCTTTGCATGAAAACAGACTAGACCTATAGAATGGCAAATTCTATGGGAAAATGATCCCACATCTTTGGATTATCTTTGGATTTTGGGGGGCCCTGTTATCAGTATTCTTACCAGATTTTGAGCACTCAAATCTGCTTCTACTTCTGGGATTCCAGCTGCAAATCAGTGGGTTTGTCTCAAAATCATTCCGCTAACTTGGGATACCCCAAAATCGCCCCCAAAGAATAGGGACAAGCGAAATAAGTACAGTAACTGGGTGGTTTGGCTGGGAGGCCATTGGCAAACCTGTCCCCACAAATGATTAGTTCTAGACTCCCATTTCTGCTCAGCTACGATAAGGTTACAAAGCTTACACCCCCCCATCTTCGATATTCTTTGACAATTTTGATACATCTTTTGATACGACATCCGATGCTTCGATGGGTTTTTCAAAAATCCCTCCTTTCCTGAGCTCGAGACTGCCAGTTGAGTGCAAACATTCTCCTCTCCTTGCAGCTTTGCTCTGGCCACCTGCTGTGCTGTACCGTACAAGGGGGTCTTCTAAGTGGGATATTCAATAATATGCCCAGATGTCTTCCAAAAGTAACACCGGTGTGCCTGGCCCCTGATGTATCATCTCCTAGCAAATCCGGTGTATATATATAATCACTTATAATTATATATACATATACATTATTATACATTCATATAAAGATATGATCAAATATTGCATATCACACTCAATTAACAGAGGTTGTTTAGGTATTGTTAAACTCTCAGCTTTGAACTGCTGGTCATGTCATGGGGGATACCGATGGACCCAGCCATCATTGAGTCTGGCGGCTGCTAAAAAAACGCCGCCAGGGAAGTGGATTGCTTTGTCTGAAGCTATCCCAAGAATTGATGATGAGTCATCTTACCCTCTGGTAAACTAACATAGCTATTGAAAATGGCCATAGAAATAGTTGATTTTCCCATTAAAAATGGTGATTTTCCATAGTTACGTTAAATTACCAGAGGGTATTCCCATTCAGTGGCCCATGACTGCAAGGTAAATCATGTGAAAAATCCTCCATTTTCAGACCCATCTCGTCCTGAGGATTTAAGCACAGCTGAGCCGGTGCTCGGGATCACTTGTAGCGAGTAAGCAAAGTTCATGATGGCTATCCTAATGGTTATCCAATGGCAATGGTTCATCATGTGAACCTGATCATGTTTTAACATGCCAAAAAATTGAGATGTTTCGACATGTTCTTCCCCCTTGTCCCCTTGTTTGGACCAAAAACAATAGTGCAAGATAAGTTTTTAGCGCCAACCTTCTCCGCCTCCATGGCACATCGAGCCTGCAGTCAATCGGAGGTGGGAGTTAGTTCGAGTTCAGTTCGAGGAGGGATCACTATGTGGTGATGAGTGGTAGAAACCAGTCCCAAAAGGTCGGTTTACGGTTTATGGCATTTGGGTTTACCACATAACTATTAGCATGATTCCGCCAAAAGAATTGGCGTCGTGAGCTCACACAGAGACTTGCGGGATTAAGAAAACCTGCAGTCTCTGGATTCCCAAACGGTGGATTAACGAATGGGAACATCAAAAATATCATCGGCTCAACAAATGGCAGAAAGTTAAAAGAAACGTGATTTTCCTCCAGTAACCAGAGAGAACTATGGAAATCCAGGGCTTTCCCATTCGGAAATGATCTTCACATGCTATCTATGTGGCTTCGTCTGAAAATTGGGTACCCCATGGTACCATAGCTTGATCCTCCAGGATTTGCGGGATACCGTATATGTTCAAACACACCTAAATATCACATCAAGTTGGTTGATGACAATTATATATAGTTATATCATATCCCATTCACATATAATCATATATATAATATACCATCTGGTAAACTAACATAGTTATTGAACATGGCCATTTATAGTTGATTTACCCATTAAAAATGGTGATTTTGTGTGATTTTTCATTTTTCCATATAGTTATGTAAGTGTTTACCAGGCCGGGTATATTCATATCCCATGAAATCCCAAGTCTGATTTTTTTTCGATCAACCAAAGAGGAGCGGCTCATTTTTTTTCCCTTTCTGAAAATCACAATTAATCAAGCCCGGTTTATTAGTCACACAAGGTTTATCCCATCAATATCCCATGAAATCCCAATTTTTTTCGTGATTACCCCCCTATCTCTGTTACAGGAATGGCAATCAAATATCATCAATATATGTCAACAGAAATCCCAATTCTCCATGATTGGGATATTTGGAGGCTAGAATTCATATTCTATATGAGTCATATCCCATAATTCTATCCAATTTTCAATGATAAGTCATATCCCCTAGTCCTGGTTGGTGGTTCCAACCTACCCCTCTGAAAAATGATGGAGTTCGTCAGTTGGGATTATGACATTCCCAATAATTATATGGAAAAATAAAAGCCATGTTCCAAACCACCAACCAGTCATGATATAATACCCTTTGGTAAACTACAGTAACATAACTATGGAAAATCACCATTTTGTAGCTGGATAAATCCACTATTTCTATGGCCATTTTCAATAAGTCATATCCCCTAGATATTTGGAGGCTAGAATTCATATTCTATATGAGTCATATCCCATAGATTCTATCATATTCTATCCAATTTTCAATAGATAAGCCATATCCCCTAGTCTTATTTCTATGGCATCTTGGCCAAGATCCCGGAGACTTCACCGCTTTCAACGCTCGCTGCCAAGGCCGCAGCATCGGCTTCAGCACTTTGGGCCGCAAGGAGGGCCAACCTGACGCCGGTCTGGGCGAATGGGATGCATCATGAGCAGCAAAAATTGGGATTCCACAAAATTGGCATGAATCTCCATTTCCCATGTGCTATAATATGAGCTAATATCCATGAATATCCTATTTTTCTCCATTCAAAAAAAGGGATGATGATTCTTGAATCTGAATCAATCGAGAAATGGAAGAATGGGAGACGAATGGGATCTAGCCAATTGGGATATACCCGATATACCCTCTGGTAAGGGGATCTAACTATCGAAAACAGCCGGTATAATGATAATTGTATGAATTCTAATTGTGATATAATGATATATAATGGGGATACAGCATATCATAGGATACTCAAACACTTCGATTTCTGGGAAATCCCCATGGCCTATTTTTGGAGGGCAAGATGTGAGATTTCTCGTCGTGTTTTAACCGTTACCAGAGGGTAAATGATTAAACCAAGAAACATAAATGGGATTCTACCGGCATGTGGTGATTGAACTACTCAATCCATGGAGATTCCGTAAAAGGGGAAACTCTACAGGAATTCCCCGGTTTTTCCCAGGAGTTGGGGGCTTCAACCGTAGATTTTCCGATCCACGGAGTTGCCATGAACGGTGTCAACAAGGCAGTGGGAATCCCCGAGCTAGCCATGTTTGACTACCAGAGGCTACCATGATTATTGGTGGGAAAAACACCATTAGTACAGTACTGTCACATCAGAGAATCTATCGCTTATTGGGTCGGAAAGACCATATTCTTGAAATTTATCTTCCCGAAAAGCTGTTGCAATTATCGGGTTCCCTTGATCATCCCGCTAGGTTGTCATAGTGATTGCTGGAAAATTTGGTAGAGTTTGCAGGAAATCCGACGATTGACAGTTAAGCACCACGGTAGCCTGTAACTTTTCTCTTCAACCAACCCAATGAGTGGTTGAGCCAAACACCTGAGCAATTTAAAATCATTGGGGATCTTCATCCAAAATATGGTCGAAACAAAACTATTTACTGTTTGAAACCACCAACTAACTGGTGCTTTGGGGTTAAGTCAAACGGTTGCCCACCATCGTTAAACAAAAGAAGTCCGAGATTGCAACTGGTCTACCCTATCGATGGTGGGCCATAAGCCGTCGTCACGTGCTTGGTAAGATGCCCAGAAAAAAACCACCGCGCTGGTGAAATCCCAATTCATTGAATCATTGCCAGTTTCCAAAACTGATTATTGTTGTCATTAAGAAATAATTTCCCATTAGTTATCATTCGTTGATGTTTATTGTGGCCGTTTTAAATCCATCTTCTTCCCACTTTCTTTCCAAAGCGGGAGACTTCGCTTCTTCTTCGGCCCGCTCAGCGGCGGCCGTCAACTTGGCCCGCTCCTCGACAATGACTGCTGGGTCTGTTCGACAATGAGGTATATGGGTATGGATCAATACCTATTTTCATACCATTTTTAGGGGGATGAACATCCATTTACCAGCTATTTTGATGTGAACTACAGGGGTGCCCATGGGTTTTGACACTCTGCCATATTTTCGAACGGACATGGCATATGGACATGGCATATCTAATAGGGCACATGATGATGAACCGTTGGGTTTTGGACTTCTTTTCATTCAGTTTTCTGTCATCTTTTTCTACTGGATCCTCAACCATATTGACCTGGTGCATTCTAAGTTTGACATAATATTGGTGTCATGTTTTCTTGGTGATTTATCGCCACTTCACAACTAGAAAAATCCAATCCTCCTTCTGGTGAATGCCATCACGAATCACTTAACGAAGAATCACATAAGTTTTGCTGCTCAACATGACATGTTTACGTCAACAAAATATTTGTTTTGATATTCCAGCCATTCCAGCCCTTCCGTCCTGCGCCCACTTACCGCGGTCGCGGCCCCAGGCCTGGATGTGAATCAGTTTCCTCAAATGAAAAGGATCCTATTCTTGTTGGGAAGGTTGATCCATTTTCAGACCATGCCGCTGATTCTCCTTCCTCCTGTCATTTCTTCCCAGTTTCTGAACGCCAGGGCCATTTAAGCCGCCCGCCCTGCCGTGCCATGCTGTGCCTCCAACAGTGACTTCCTGACCTTGTTGGCTGCTTGCTGCGCAGCCACCTGCATCCAACGAGGATGGCTACTTCAATTCCAACCCCTCCACCTTTCATACTCATGACGTTGTCCAAAATCAATCTCCAAAGCTCACTCCGTTAGCCCAACTCCATCCAACTCCAACATAGCACTGCTGAGTCCGCTGGTTTTCGCAACATGCAAAAGCAAAACCGTGTGCGAGAGACTGCAAAAACATGTTGCAGTTTCTAGGCGATCTGCGAAACATGTTGGTTGATAGGAGAGTGCTTTGCTCATGGCAAGAGAGAAGCATGGCAAGAAAGATCTTGGTGAAACTCGCGAATGCAGCTGAAAAGCTAGTTAGCTCAGCCAGCGCTAGATCCGCGGTAGCAATGTGCTAGGAAACATGACAATGTGAGGAGTTGCATGTACTCCTCGTTAGAAGAGTAGAGAACAAGAACCAGGCCCCCACCCGGACATTACACATTCATCTTCATTCATCCATATTCATCCCATATCGGTAATATATGGCTATATGCTAATCGGACCAGGTACTTCGCTCATCGAAGCCCGTTGCGGCCTCACGGCAGCCATGAGAATTGAAACTTCAAATCGTGGCCGGTGTGTTGGACCACCATCGTGAGCCAGGCGATGTACGCCATGGAAAGCGTGCTCAGCCAGAACCTGAAATCACAACGCAAAACCGACCCAATGAAGCTACAAAAACTCATTCCAATCACTGCCCTTACGCACAGCTCGGTAACCAGCAACAGGCTTGCTTCAAGCAAAAGGCTGAAACTGTTGGCAATGAGGCTTTCCTGGAAATTGGCATTTGCCAATCCCACAAAATAAGAGGCGTTGTTCGCCAAGAAAGTGTTGCTTTGCAAGCACAATAAAAGACCGATGTAAATCACAGGGGCCATTACCTCGCATACTTCCAACATGACTGTAGCCGTGAGTGAGCTGGAGATCTCATTCAGCAAATCATGATCATTTCTCCAAGTCCAAGCCATCCGTTCAAGATCTTTTTTTGATGTCGTTTTGCAGCTTTGAACGATGTGTTTCAGCCTTTGTTGCACACACTTGAACTCATAGTATGAAATGCAACAGGCTTGAACGAACTGCTGCCTCGACCTAACAGTGGCGAAGGCTTCTTGAATCTGCGTGTTGTTTGACAGGAGGTTGAAGAGTACCATCATGACAGAACACCCGACCTGCGGGACTTCTGGTAGGACCATGCTGAGAAAGACCCAGAGGCCTTTGGCTTCAGAGAGGATGGAAGCTTTGAAGACTATCACCGGAAGTTTCATGCAAGTCCCCAGCTCCCGCACGATGTGAATAGGAACATTCCACCAGTTGCCCAACTTCTGGATTACATTGCCCATCAAGAACTCGACTGCTGAAACGGAGAAACTCATCACCAACTGCATTCCCATTTCGACCTGGCCGAAAAAGGCTGTATAGAAGAGCATACCAGCATAGAGAAGGCAGAACCCAGACAAAGTGCAAAAAGTGAATCTGAAGGATTTAGCAGTGCTCTGGAGAACTCGCACTTCTTTGGAAAGGAGGCGGTAGAAAACTCCCATGCTTAAAAATGCGCCTGGGATGCATGAGAGAGGCACTGAGAATGGAATTGGATAGATGTTGGCCAAGGAAAACAGAAAGTGTTCGCTCACACACCAAAGTGAATCTGCTATTGGTGCCAGGTTCAAAACCTTTCCAATCTGTTGCTTAATCCTCGATCTTTCCGTCTTGCACAAAGAAGACCTGCTCTCCAGGTCCCACAAAATTTGTCTGGCGAACCACCCAATCACCCCCCGAGCCACAATATAGTTCGCGACAGGATGGGCCACAAAGTTGAACACCCAATTCGCCCGAAACCCCATCTCTGGTTTCTGGAAAGGAAAGATAACGTAGGCCCAGAGCACAACCAACGCCAGGCTTGCTCCAAAAATGACAATGTAGCAAATCAGCTGCAAAATCTGCCAGCACATGGGCTCAGCATCGCTGCAGCAAGTCTGCAAACACAGCAACATTTTGTCGTTGATGCGGCTGGGGGGTTCTTCCTGCGACTTGCCAAGCGTTGGGCAAACAGCGGCTGGGCCGGCCACGCTGCGACGCCGTGGACGCTCTTCTCCTCCCCGATCCTCACAAGAACTGACCGAGGAATGTGGCTGCAGCATCTAAGAAAACGGTTTGTGTGTGGACAAAGTGTTTGCGCAATTTCGTGACAAATGCCATTGTGGAAACCTACTTGTGCCAGTTACGTATGTGTATATTTTTCAGACATGTATATAGAAATTGAATTGAATTTATATAATCGCAAACCACCACATCTTCTATTTGTCGGGGAGATGTCCAATGTTCTTTTGTTGTTGTTTTTCTTGCTCACAAGCAATACTCCAGCCCCGCAAGGCGGGGGGAGTTTTCAAGAGGTCAGAACTTATACTGCAAAAGAGTGAATTCATGAGAATTTGCTTATCGAAACGTCATATATAGGGTGTCTGTCGGAACACCCGCTTCTACAGAATTTCAAAATGCAAAGCACCAGCACAGGCATGGCCATGGCGCAGCAATTCGAAGCTTTTTAAGCAACCGCCAGATTGTAAAATGCCAAAGCAACAGCGAACAGGCACATGTCAAAAGTGATCTTGACGTAGGAAGGCAACTGCGCTAGGCAACCACGGGATTGCAAAACACACAAGCACCAGCTCAGCCACTTGTTGGCACTGAGAAACGCAAAGAACTATGCTCACAAAAACGGCACAATGCGGCAGACCTTCATCCTTCATCTTGGGAAGAAGTAATCCGCCGACCCCAGCCATCTGCAGGGGGAGCGCGCCCGAGGAAAAGTGGCGTTAAGCATTAAGTAACCAGTACTTTGGTACATGGCAGCCCGCCTGGCGCCATACTTTTGCCATCTGCTGGGCGCTTTCCAAGATCTTTTCTAGTGGCTTCAGAAAGCAACGTTAGGCAGTAGCCTGCCTCCAAATCCCTCGCGGCGCACTTGCCAAAGGCTTCTGGAGCATTCTGGGGGCAGTAGCCTGCCTTCAAATGCTTCCCAGCGCCTTCGCCAGAGGCTTTTGCGGCGTTCTGGGCGCTTTCCAAGAGCTTTTCTAGTGGCTCCAGAAAGCAACGTTAGGCACTAGCCTGCCTCCAAATCCTTCGCGGCGCCCTTTGGCTTCTGCGGCATTCTGGGGGCAGTAACCTGCCTTCAAATGCTTCGCAGCGCCCTCGCCGGAGGCTTCTGCGGAATGCTGGGCGCTTTCCAAGAGCTTTTCTAGTGGCTCCAGAAAGCAACGTTAGGGACTAGCCTGCCTCCAAATCCCTCGCGGCGCCCTTGCCAAAGGCTTCTGCGGCATTCTGGGGGCAGTAGCCTGCCTTCAAATGCTTTGCAGCGCCTTCACCGGAAGCTTTTGCGGCATTCTCGACGCTTTCCAAGAGCTTTTCTAATGGCTCCAGAAAGCAACGTTGGGCACTAGCCTGCCTCCAAATCCCTCGCGACGCCCTTGCCAAAGGCTTCTGCGGCATTCTGGGGGCAGTAGCCTGGCTTCAAATGCCTTGCGGCGCCTTCGCCGGAGGCTTTTGCGGCATTCTGGGCGCTTTCCAAGATCTTTTCTAGTGGCTTCAGAAAGCATCAGAAAGCAACGTTAGGCAGTAGCCTGCCTCCAAATGCCTCGCAGCGCCTTCGCCGGAGGCTTTTGCGGCATTCTGGGCGCTTTCCAAGAGCTTTTCTAGTGGCTCCAAAAAGCAACGTTAGGCACTAGCCTGCCTCCAAATCCCTCGCGGCGCCCTTGCCAAAGGCTTCTGCGGCATTCTGGAAGCAGTAGCCTGGCTTCAAATGCCTCGCGGCGCCTTCGCCGGAGGCTTTTGCGGCATTCTGGGCGCTTTCCAAGATCTTTTCTAGTGGCTTCAGAAAGCAACGTTAGGCAGTAGCCTGCCTCCAAATCCCTCGTGGCTATGATTTTCCATGGCTATGTTAGTTTACCAGAGGCTAATTCCTACTACGAAACATTCCATCTGGGAATCCGCGATAACTTGATCGAACCAGGACCATCCT